>WBZX01000237.1_pt1 | contig 52291 bp, 60 predicted proteins | sample 5204211 | NCBI WGS metagenome assembly WBZX01 (sample SAMN12344362, study PRJNA552823) | activated sludge metagenome | biome: Activated sludge suspended growth; feature: Nitrification reactor; material: Wastewater; isolation source: activated sludge from nitrification reactor of wastewater...
GAGACGTTCGCGAAACACGTCGGCCGTGCCCTTCAGGTAGACCACTCGCACGCAGTGGCCACACCCCTCCTCTACCATGGCACGATACGTCGCCTTCAAGACGGAGCAGGCCATCACCGCCGGCTGATTGATCCGAACCTGCTCGGCAATGACAGCATGCACCCGTTCAAGCCAGGGACGCCGATCGGCATCGGTCAAGGGATGGCCGCTCCGCATCTTGTCGATATTCGCTGCGGGATGGAGATCGTCCCCCTCCACAAAGCGCCAGCCTAAGACGTCTGCGAGGCGACGACCGATAGTCGTCTTCCCTGCCCCTGTAACGCCCATGATCAGGACAATCAGCGCGCGATCACTGTCAAGACGTCCTCCAGGTCCGCTCTCTAGAGTGGCCGGCTCCGCCGTAGTGCCGGAAGAATGCCCCTGGCCCGATGTGTCCGCCGTAAGGTGCGAGATGATCAAGGAGGCATCGCTGATCGGATCGGTCGTAAACGGCGCGTCGTGACGCCTGGTCACAGCAGTGGTGAGGCGTTCCGCCGCCTGCCTGATAGGAAGGGGAACGGTGATGTGCTGCTGAATGCGGCGCAACTGCGCCATTGCATCCGCCTGCCCTGGAGGCTCACCGCGACGGGCCGCCCAGAATTCGGCGGCGACAGCGACGGCTCGTCGCGCACAGACGCGCGCCTTCCCTTCGTTTCCGTCATTCCAGGCTTGCCTCGCCGCAGAGAGCTCCTGAGCGACTCGTGATAGAGGCGACATGGACCGTTACGCTACGTCGCTGACGTCGAGAGTGTCAATGAGATCCACATGGTGACGTCAGACCCGTCACACTGCTCTGCTACACGATGGCTCAGCATGGCGATCAACGTGGACCACACCGCCGAAGATCGCTCCACACAGTGATAATTCCCCCCGCTTTCAGGGAAACCCCTATTCCGATCAGGAGATGAGGCAGGCATACTGGCGGCGCACTGACGACCATGGGACGGTGACACATTCCCACTGCCCACTGTGAACATCTCCGGTCAGACCTGAATACTCATGACTACTCACCGCTTGCGCAAATCCAGCACGTACCGCTTTCACGATTCGGTGCGCAACGATCGGAAATATCTGATCGTTGCATTAGCTGCAGCAGTCATTCTCGGGGCTGTTCTCTCAGGCCTCGGAATGACGATCTTCCACACGTTCCCCAAATAGTCGCCTCGCACAGCGGTTTCGGGTATCATCGCGTGAGCCCGGCGGCGATCCTGTTCGTCCGGAACCGCCCCTCGCGCAACCCACCCGAGATCACCACTCATGACGTGGATCGTCTATATTTTGGAGTGTGCCGATGGCAGCCTGTACACCGGCATTACGAATGATTTGGAACGTCGCATGCGGTCGCATGCAAGCGGCAATGGCGCGAAATACACAAGACGCCGGGGACCGTTTACCGTGCGGTATACCGAATCAGTGGACAGCAAAGGGGCCGCGCTTCAACGCGAGGCGGCCATCAAGGCGCTGGATCGAGCCGCCAAAGTGGCGCTGCTGACCACGCCGTAACCTCACCCCTCACTTCTTTTTCGCGACCTTCTTCTTGGGTTTCGCCGCCGGGGCGGCTTTCGTCTTGGTGGCCTTTTTCTTCGCGGTCCCGCCCAAGACAATGACCGGCTTTTCCGGCGAGAACGCCTCTTCGATTCGGCTTTTCCCGTTGGTGGCCAGAATCACAAGCCCCTGATGAAGCTCGATGCACTGCATGAGATAGGACACCTCACTGTTGGCGTAGCGATCATGCGCGTCATTGACCTGCGTCCGCTTTCCAAACAAGGCATCGGCTTCGTCAAAAAAGAGAATCGATCCATGGCGATTGGCCATATCGAACACGCGCGCCATGTTCTTTTCGGTCTCGCGGGCATGCTTGCTCACCACTGCCGACAAATCCACCGCGGCGAGATGCAGTTGCAGTTCCTCCGCCAGCACCTCGGCCGCTTTTTGCCGACGAAGCGGTGTCGCCCCGGACAACACAATCACCGCGCCGGATGGTTCTGCGGCGCGTGCCTTCCTGACCTTCTTCGCAGGCTTGGTCGTTGATTGCTTCGGCGTTTGCTTCTTTCGCCGCGTTCCTGTTGCACCTGCCATGTTCTTCATCCCTTTCCGAGTCTAGGTGGCCTCGCGTCAGCACGTCGTTAGAGGAAGCAGGCGCTGAGTATAACCGGTTCTGGGTTTTGTCGCTGAATTTCTTCGCCTTCGAACGGAAACCGGCCGATCGATGTAGACTGAGGAAACGAGGAACGACCGCAGCTCTCTTGACCTTGCCGGGACGCAGATGCAAGGTTACGTGAGCATCCGGCATAGGCCACCATTCTACGACGTGAGGGAGACGCAGCATGATCGGTTTTTGGGTCCTCGTGTTCTGGTGCCTGCCGGCTTACGCCTGGGCCGTTCCCCAGGGAGAGGTCACGCCTATCGCCTCGCCCAATCAACTCTCAGGCCATGAATTGCTGCGCATCGGCGAGGTCCATGACAAGCAGGAACATTGGCCCGAAACATTGACGTATTACCAACTCGCGCTGGCAAAGTTCCGGGAGAAGAAACAACCGCAGGGCGTCGCCACCACGCTCATGAAGATTGCGCGCGTGCACGAGCGCCAAGGCAAACTGCACGATGCCTATACTTCGCTGCAGGAGGCCGAGCAATTGTTTGCCCAGGCTGCTGATCGATCCGCCCATGCTGAAGCGCTGCTGGCGATGGGGCGCGTGGCCGCACAACTGGGGCGGCGTGACGAATCGCGCGACGCCCTCACCAAGGCCGCCGCCCTCTTTACCCGCGTGAGGAATGCGAGAGGATGGAACGAGACGATGGTGCAACTGGGACTCCTGCAGGTCGTCGACGGCTCGGCAGACGCCGGACTCTCCTCCCTGCAGCAGGCGGCGGACGAGGCGCGTACTCGACGCCATGTCGATCAGCAGTTCACCGCCACCGTCGCGCTCGGAGACGCTTATTGGCTGCTGGGACGGCTCGAGGAGGCACGAGCCCATTACCAGGACGCCCTGGCGCTGGCCCAGGCGGAGCATCACCTGGCGTTCGAAGGCATGTTGCACCTGCGGCTCGCCCGGCTCGATCAAGGGAAAGAGACGCTGAATGATCGCGTGGCGCTGGGAAAACGCGCCATTCAAATTGCCCAGGCGATACACGATACCGCCGGCGAGGCAGAAGCCTGGTCGCTCCTCGCCGAGCTGTACCAACAATTAGGCCAGCAGCCGGAGGCCGAAGCGGCCGAGACACGGGCCCTGGCTCTCTATCGCAGCCGGGAGCTGTTCGTCCACGGCGTTCAGTAGGCAAGGGGAAAGGCCGCTCAGGTCCCTCTGGTCACGCGCCAGGCCGTGCCCGCACTGACCAGCAGCAATACCGTTGAGAGAAGATAGGGCGCACCGGGCAAATGCCAGTCGGCTTGCGGGCCGATGAAGAGGGCAAAGGTCTGGGTGAACAGGGTCGGCCCGATCAATCCGGCAATACCGGTGAGGCTCGCAATCGCCCCTTGCAGTTGCCCTTGCTCTGACGCGCTCACTCGCCGTGTCATGAACACCTGCGCGGACGGACCCGCAAGTCCCCAAAACGCCATCACTGGGATACCCAGACAATACACAAACGGCGTGGGCGCCAGCCCGTAGATCGCAAAACCGGTCGCACCGCAGAGGAGACCCGTGAGCAATGTGCGGCGTTCTCCCAGCGTCGCCGTGATGGGTCGCACCAAGGTCCCCTGGACGATCATGGCGCAGATCCCGACCGCCGCCAGCGTGAAGCCCACCGCCGATGGACCCCAGCCGTACCGGTACCCCAAATACAACACGGCCACGCTAGGCAACACTCCATGAGCCAGGTTCATGAGGAAGTTCGCGGTCGCCAGACCGAACAATTCGTGATGAGAACGCAGGAGAATCAACGCACCGGCCGGGTTGGCCCGCTGCCATCGGAACGGTGCCCGCTTCTCCAGGGGAAGTGATTCCGGCAACACGAAGAACCCATAACAGGCATTGAGCAGACTCGTCGCGGCGGCCCCCCAGAAAGGCCAGCGTGGATCAATGGCGCCGAGTAGGCCGCCGACGGCCGGACCCAGCACGAAGCCCAGGCCGAAGGACGCGCCCATCAGACCGAACGCGGCAGCGCGTTTCTCCGGCGCGGTCACATCGGCGATGTACGCGCCGGCCGTGCTGAAGCTCGATGACGCGATGCCGGAGATCACTCGACCGGCAAAGAGCCACGCCAGGCTGGGAGCCAGCGCCATGAGGATGAAATCGAGGCCGAGACCGAGATTGGACAAGAGCACGACCGGACGACGTCCGAACCGGTCCGATAATGCGCCCTGAATCGGGGAGCAGACAAACTGCATCAGCGCCCAGGACGTGCCCATGAGACCATAAATTTCCGCCGCCTGGGCCGTGTCGCCGCCGAGAAATTCCTCGACCAGCTTCGGCAGGACGGGAATGATGATCCCGAACGACAACATGTCGAGGACGACGGTGACGAGGATAAAGAAGACCGCCGCTTGCCGCGGGGGCACTGATGGCTGCGCCTGATTCATGAAGTGCGCCATCGTAGCAGGCTCGCGACCGCGCCGCACACAAAAAGGCGGTATGGTTTTGCCCGGGCGCATGACTCCTCTTGCCGGCGCATTTCTGTTAGGCTTCGACCGATGCCCGCCACGCTCCAAGCTTTCATCATCATTTTTCTTCTCGGCGCGGTGCTCCGTTTATCCGGTTTGCTCGGGAAAACGCATGCGGAACGGCTTGCCTCCTTCGTGTTTTCGATCAGCTTACCGGCAACGATTCTTGTCTCTCTGGATCAGGTCACCTTCACCTCGACGGCCTGGCGATTGCCCCTGGCCGCTGTCCTGGTGACCATCTCCATGCTGTTCTGCGCCTGGCAACTGGCTCGCCGCCTGCATCTACCGCGTCCGACGCAAGGCGGGTTCTTACTCGGCACCCGGCTGCATCAATTCCGTCTACTTCGCCTACCCCGTCGTCCTCGCCACCTTTGGCGAGCAGGGACTCGCCCGGGCCGTATTGTTCGACCTGGGTCAAACCACCCTCACTCTCACGCTCATATACGCCATCGCTGTCGGGCACGGTGCCACCAGCACCACGGCTCGCTCCGCGATGGTCCGGTTCCTGTCATCCCCGCCGTTATGGGCCCTCTGCGCTAGCCTCCTGCTCTCCCTGTTCGGGGGCCACCTTCACGCCGGCCTTCGCCAGCTCCTCACACCGCTTCACCTCACCACCATTCCTCTGGCCAGCCTCGTGCTGGGCCTTTCCCTCAGTGTTGCTGTCACACGCCGCACCATTGCCTTGGCGGTTGTGGGCGTCGTGATGCGTATGGCCGGCGGACTGCTGCTGGGATTCGCCGCCGCCTTTGTGCTCGATCTCACCGGGGTCGAACGAGCCATCGTCGTGCTCATCGCCGCCATGCCTTCCGCTGTCACGGCGGTGATCTTCGCCGCAGAGACCGGTCTGGATGAGGATCTCGTCACCTCTATCGTGGCGTTCTCCCTGTGCGTGGGCATCGTCACCCTTCCATGGCTGCCGCACCTGATCCGACTGTTGGGATAAGACGCCCCGGAATGCCGCCAGTTGTGGGAACGGCGTCACGCCTTGTGAGTTTTTTGCGACGGCAAAATTTGCCGATCGCATCGTGCCACGACGCGCCGTGCCGCAATAGCCTCCGATCCTGTCAAATTTCCTGAAGATTTGGCGGGCGACATCATAAGCCTTCAGGAAAACTGTCTAGGGTATGGGGCTTGCTCTCTAGCTGGGCACACATAGACTGGAGGGTTCATCATGCACGACCCCGCGCTCTGGGCAAGTTGGTATGTCTGGCTGCTGGCGGTACCGGCTCTTGTCATCGGAACTCTCATTCGCGATTGGTTTCAGCGCAGACAACCGGCGCGATCGCGCAGGCGGAAGTGAAGGAAGGGTGATGCGGCGCGCCCGCCGCTCTCTCAGTGCCGGAACGAACCCCGATTATGGGTGGCCACGACCCGCCCTGCGGACTTCCTCTCGCCCTTCGCCGGCCGCATCAGGTCGCGATACGTCACGAACCCTCCGCCGGAGTGGGCGCGGGCTCGACGTTCACGTCCAACCACATGCCGCGGGAAAAATGCGGAGCGCCGGTCACCGGGTCCGCCAGAAAACAGAGCAGCCCGTATCGCCCTGACTCCAGATCGAGATGCATGACGGCTGGACGACCCGGATCGATGCCGGTCACTCCACCGGCTTCCCGACCTGCGGAATTAGGAAGTCCGCCGGGCCGATACCGTTCAATGAAGTCTTGCGCCGATGTGCCCTCAGCAAGACGAATCACCACCACTTCGTGAGCCTGCCGGCCGTCATTCACAAGCTCCACGGTTCGAGCCCCCGCCTGGAGCGGGCCACTCAGCGCAAATGCAAAATCGGTCAGACGAAGCGTTGCATCGGCGCGCGGCGCTGGTTCACCGGACGACGCAGCCTCCACCACCCGAAGCGCGCGAACCATGCCGCGCATGGCGTGGGGCCGACCAGCAACGTCCGGGATGCCACAGAGCAGCAGATAGTCTCCCGGCTCAACCTGAATCTCGACGGACGCCTCATTGCCGGGAGCGACACTATTCACTCCCCCATGACGCCGAAGCCAATTCGGCAAGCTTGGCGACCGGGACGCCAATACCCGTTCGACATCGGTGAGGGTCTTGCCAGAAGGCAGGGCGAGGAACTGGATCTGATGCACATCCCGGCCGCGATTGATGAGTCTCACCCGGTGGCGGCCGGATTCGAGTTGCTCCGGGCCGGTGAAGGCATAGTCTTCCGCAATAAACGTGGTGACGGCTGCCCCGACTGAAACCGGTAGACCGCACAGGGTCATGAAAAGACCCGAGGCCACTGACCAGCCGCGCATGGACCGGAGCGGCATTTTATTGAGGCGTTGAGCAACCATCTCCAGATGAGCATACTCTGGGGACCGATTGGTTTCTAGCCGGCTGCGGGAAACACAGTGGTCGCGGGTCACGGGGCAGGATCAGCACTACGGTGTGTGCGGTCGGCGTGACGGCCCAGCGCCGGCTCCAACCGTATTGCCTGTTGGAAGAGGAGATGAAATTCAGGACGGCCCGAGCGTAGACGCTCGGCCCGCTCCATCGATGCTAGAGCCTCGACCGGTCGAGACAGCTTGATCAGGCACCGGGCTTGATCCAGGCGTTGCTGGATCTGCAAGAAGACCGGCAACCGCTCCGGCCGAACCCTCTGAAAATAGCTCAACGCCGACTCGCAATCCGCTTGACGCACCTTCCCGACGGCATAATTGCGAAAACTCCGGCTCAGGTTTCTCCCGAACGCGAGCAGCGCATAATCGGCCACCGACGAATCGGGATGCTGCGTCAGCAGCCCGGTCAAGAGGGCCTGTCCCGCCTGCAACTGATCGCCCCGCTGCCAGAGCAGAAATTTTGCCGCTTCCTCGCTCGCGGACGAGCCCGTCAATAAGGAAGCGCCGACGCCCTGGTCGTCGCTCACCGTCACGTTTTCCGCGCGCGACCGTATCGGCTCCGGTTGAGACCCGCCTTCAGGCCGGTATTCCGCCGTCACGCGATAGGTTCCCGGCCGATCGAACGTCCATCCCAATGCGCCATAAAAGACCGGAAACACAGCCACGACGGCCTCGCCAGGAGCCAGGGCAGTCCGCGCGTGCACGGCATCTGTGTAGAACAACGGCAGGAACACGAACCGCGGCCGATTCGAACTCGACACATCAATCCGGATCGTGCCGGTTTGCGGGTCGAGCAGTTTGAACACCTCCACCGGCCTCGCCCCTACATTGGCGAGCCGGACGGTGGCAAAAACCGGCTGGCCAAGTCTCAGGGAAGACGCGCCCATATCGAGGGTGAGTTCGAGCGTGGCCGAGCCGGGAGATTCCTCCGCCCGACCATGCTGTGCCCAGGTCACCAGCCACAGGAGCGCAACGATGCAGACGAAGCATCTCTTTCCAGGCAGGGAACAGGCAGAATCGAAATGCATACATGGCCCTTCAGGTTCACTGACAGTCGGTAATCGTCAATTCTTCCTGCGGATGGAACCAGGCCGCATGGTCGTTGACCACCCATGTAAACGGCGCAGCGGCAACGGCGCCGGGGAATTTGCACTGCCCCGGATGGTTGGCCAGATGGTCTCGGCTTTGCTCAGAAAAGCGGTACACCGGATCGCCCGTCAAGTCGTCGGATTGCGTCATGATCGAGGTGCCATCCCCGTCGCTATGGTGGAGATTGAAGGCATGCCCGATCTCATGGGCCGTCGTGCGGAAGTAAGCGGCCCCGTCGGTCCGGATGGTGTTCATGCGGTAAAAAATGGCGAACGCCGATCTGGTGTGTCCTTGCCACATCTTACCCAAGACGAACTCAGGCAGACAGACATCGAGCACCTCCCCGTAATGATCCACCACGGCACCGTAGAGGTGATAGGTATTGCAGAAATCGAAGGGGCAGGCGGATGTGGGGAACAACGACAGATGGCGGTGGCCGTTTTCCAGGGTCGAAAGTTCGGCATCGCTGATGCACTCGTCTTGGGCGATATTGAGCGGCTGAATCCCCGAGTCGTCCTCTTCCACATCGAGACTGATACCCGCATCGTTGAAGACCGTCCCGAGTGTGACCGCCTGGCCATTGACGGTCTGGGCAGGAGGAAATGCCGTTCCGGTCATACGGTCGAACTCGAGTGACACGCAGGAGACGAGGAGGCCGGCGTAAACCGGAATGGCCATCGACACCAGAGAACGAAGCGGCAGGCTAAACATGGAGGCCTCCTGACGAGCAGCAACTGCCATGGGCCGGAGGACACCGTGAACGGTCTCTTAGACTACGTATTGCGGGGCATACTGTCAATCCGTGCCGTCCGGCCCTAGTGCCATGCCGGCAGCGGCGTGACTCACGCCGTCCTGAGGGAGACCACCTGTCGAATCTGGCGCCCAATCTCTGGTCAGTCGACGGATGGTGCAAAACGTGATCGACGTGCGGATCGGAGGAGCGCAGGCGGCGAAGGGGCCTTCCTGTCATGGCGCATTCGCATGCCTCGATGAACGGCTGTAGATACAGCCTGCCGGCGGCGATCTCCCTTCGCTCAGAGGCTCCCCGTTACGGCACGAACCCCCTTCACCTCGTCACTCGCTGCGGCCACGCCGGGCTGGCTTGGCGGAGAGGAAGGCTCAACCGTCATTCAGGAATTTGCACCTTAATGCTGAGCGCCTTACGGTCATCGGTGATCTGCGCCACGATTTTATCGCCGGTTTTTAACCGTCCGGCGACGACGCCCTCAATTTTCGTCTCAGGCGTCACCTTCAGACGTTCTTCGTGACCGGAGAACTCTTTGACAACCAGTTCGCCTTCTTCCCAATACAAGACGTCGGCCTTGATCACCATGGCCGCGGTGGTCTGGGTGTTGTCAGCGGCAGCTGCGGGAACGAGTGCAGAAAAAAAGAGATAGACTGCGAGAAGAAGTGCCATCACGGATCCTCCCGTTTTTTTCTAAGCCTACCGATCACCGCGGGGCACTGTCAATTGGACCTTCACGGTCGGCATGATGTCAATGGTCGGTTGACTCGAGTACTCTGAAAAAAGCACTGATTCCCAAGAACACTTTCTCGCTGATTCAAGAATCCTACGGAACCATGGAAGCCCCGGTGAGAATGCCCAAGCCGAACGACACCAGACCGAGAAAAACCCCATGTGCAAGATTGTTGTCGGCAATCGCATCGGGAAGATTAGGTATCACAACACGCACGATAGAATAGCCCAACAACTGGACGACTCCTGCAATCGCGCCCCAGAACAGCAGTTCATGCAGCTCGGCACTATTGGCGACAACAAATGAAACGGCAGCGATAAATCCAAGAATCGCACCGCCCAGCCCGCAGGCAGCAGCCACATTCCCTTCTCGAATAAGAGCGAGTTCGTGATAGGGAGTCCAATAGAGGTACAGCAGCGCAAAGGCGCCCACCAGTCCGAATGAACAGAGCCAATACCCCAAAAAAACGGGCAGCAGTCCGAGATCGTCGGCCAGCAACTCCATCATGAAATGGGCACCTCCTTCACAAACTCATGCGGCGCAAATCGGCTCAGATTGCCATGCACGAGCCCTTGGTCTTCACGAATGCCGATACCGCCTGCCTCGTCGCCAATGATCCACGAACCAATGATCGGGTGCCATCCATCAAAATCTGGGAATGGCACATACTCCTGATAGACCGATCCCCCGTCATTGTACGGGCCGTCCGTCGTAAGCACCTTCGCACCGTTCACGATAGTAATGTTCGCCCCTTCCCGCGACCAAAATGGCTTTTGGACAAAGGCCGTCGGATCGATCGGGGCCGAGAATGCAGCCGGAAGCAAATTGGGATGGCCTGGAAACCATTCCCACAAGAGTGCCAACAACCCCTTATGACTCAGCACTTGCTTCCAAGCAGGTTCCAGCACAGTCATGACATCGGGTGAGAGATGCGTGGCAAACGCATCCAGCCCCATCCATTCCCAAGGGTACAATTTGAACAGGATGTCTATGGGCGTATTCGCCACATCAACAAATCGCCGAGCCGCCCCATCCCATCCGATCTGATCCATTCCCAATGTCTGCACCCGCCATCCGGCTTGGCAGGCCGTATCCGCGAGGTAGAGGAGGTTCTGCCGATCCTCTTCGCTGTGATCCATGCATGCCAGGTGCACCATGTCGCCAAAAGCACCTCGGCGAAGCTCTGTCCATCGGCGAATTAATCGCTCATGGAGACTGTTGAATTGGTCGCCCCCCGGTCGTATTTCCTGAAGCCAGAACCATTGGGCCACACTGGCCTCCAGCAATGCCGTCGGAGTATCCGCATTGTATTCAATCAATTTCGGGGCACCGACACCGTCGTACCATAGGTCGAATCGGCCATAGAGCGAAGGGTCCTGTCGTTCCCACGAACGGATGATGCGAGGACGCCAAGCCTCGGGAATGTGAAGATCGGCAAATCGATTATCTCGAATCACTCGTTCCACCGCATCGAGGCATAATTGATGAAGGCTCTCGGTCGCAGCCTCGAGACAATCGATTTCTGATTCGACAAATTCGTACGAAGCTTCCTCGCACCAGTACCTGCCATCGGCACTATGATAAGTGAACCCGATATCAGCCAAACGCGTAACCCAATCCGGCCGAGCCTGTGTATGGCGACGACGCATCCTAGGAGCTCGCCCCAAAGCGCCCGCCCGCATGGCCGAACCCACCACGCTGCACGGTTAACGCGCGACTGTTGGGAGGAACTCGCTCGGACTCCATATCCATTCGATGCGCCTTCCCCTGTTCATCCACGCGATACCCCCGAACGGAAGGCCCATGGTACCCACCGCCTCCACGACCACCTCCCGAGCCAGAATGTGAGGCGGGTTCACACTCATGATCGCTCCACTCTCGAGCACAATCATCTTTCGAGGAATACAAGGGACGGCTTTCTTTGGACTGATCAGCAGCCATCCAGGCCATGAGACCAAGTCCACCAACCATGGCGGCAACCGAGACAAGGGCGAGACGAATTTCGGTTGAGCGCCGTTGCCTGGGTTTCACGGAAAAGATGGGTGGGCCAGCTGGCCATTGCCTGGACAATGATGGAGTCTCCGGAACAATCGGCCGGAGATTACTCTTCTGCTACATAAAAATCGACTACAGGCACCTGGAATGCAGCTTGAGTACCCTCACTGCACCCGTTCACATTTATTGACCCTTCCACCACTCCTCTCGGGAGTAGCCACATCGGCCTTCACTTCACGCATGGGCCGAGCACAGTCTGATCGTGCGCGTTCCGTGAGCAAGGGAACGGAATCACGCCACCTCGTTCAACATTTCGATCCATCCGTCCGGCAAGCCTCGGCGCGATCGTTGAATCCCGAATTGCGTAGGCTCTCGTAGACATTCTGCTGCCGTTCCATCTCCCGGTCGTAGGGAGTTTTTTCCCGCACATCCGACTGGTACCCGCCGCCGGAATTACGCCTTGGCTGCCGGGCCACGAGCACCTTACGCACTTCGGTTTCATAATAGCCGCGCGTTTGCGGGTCGGGATCTTTCTGGTAGCAGGTGTTTAGGAGCTTGCGGCCTTCGGCGTCATGCCCCACGGCGTAATGGGCGAATCCAACATTGCAGTAGGCATTCGGCGTGCCGGGATCGAGCTTCAGGACGATTTCAGAATCCTGGAGCGCGTTCTGAAACTGCTCGTGGCGACTGTGAATTTCGGCCCGGGCTTTGTACGCGCCGACATGTTTAGGATCGAAGCGGATCGCGGCGCTGAAATCGTCGAGGGCTTCGCGGTCTTTGCCCTGATACTCCCGCACGTAGGTCAACCCGCGGCCATAGTGGGCCTCGGCACTGGGGCTGAGACGAATCGCTGTCGAATAGTCGTCCAGTGCCTGCGGGATCTGCCCCTGCATTTTGCCGGCCTTGGCGCGAATGAGATAGGCATCGGCCTTGTTAGGCACACGGCGAATGACTTCGGACGCATCCTGCACCGCTTGCGCGTAGGACCCGAGCAAGTAATAACAGCGGGCGCGCGCGAGATACAGGCCGGTCTGATTACGTTTTTGTTCGAGTACGCGGGTGAGGAGTTCGAGGGTATCTTGGTTGCCCTTGCCGTTGGCTTCGCAGTAGGCATCCACCGACGCATCGCCACAGGCCACGGCCAGGAGGAGACCGCACAGCGCGACCAGGCTGCCCACACAACGACCGGCTTGTCCCATGCCCGCCTCCGAAGAGGGACGCATTATCTGATCGTAGAGCAAACCACGTCAATGCTGTCATCGAAACAACGATGCCGCGCAGGCCGTTTCCCGCCACATGGTGATAGCCCTGGAATTCGTGACGCTCCTGCGACAGCTCACCGGATCTATCCGCTTAAAATCCCAATGAGACGCCGACGGTTCCCAGGAGGGCCGCCCGCTCGGCAGGCCCGAGGAATTCGGTGCCAAGGCCGCCATCCAGCACCACCCGGGAGGTGAGCTGATGGCGCAGACCGATTTCCACACCGGTATGGTTTCGCTGTCCATGCACGTCAGACTGTCTGGTGTACAGGCTGGCGATCACCGTGTCGCGAAAACTTCCGGGATACCCCAGCGGATAACTGACGGCGGCCACAGCACGATAGGTGCCGGGGCGCTCCTGCCCTTGCGGAGCGCCGAGCACGGTATATCCGCCATTGAGGTGCACGCGCAGCCGCCCGAATGACCGGGTCAGAATCCCGGTCACTTGCGTATCGACGCCCTTCGAATTCACGCCGGTCGGCAGATCCGCCTCCACACGTATCGCCATGGCAGGCAGGAGCAGGGTCTCGGTATTGAAGTTGTAGAGGACACCAAGATGGAGATCCCCCGACTTGTTGGCACCCACAATCGAATGGGGGTCAGTGAACAAATCGCCTTGGATTTCGATTTGCGTATTGTCGAATGCGCCATAAATGATTTGCGGCTGAAAGGTAACGTTCGTTCGCCCCTGGCGCCGGTCGTTGAATCGTACCCCGCCTTCCAGGCCGATCTCTCCTTTAGGTATGGCATACGCATCCTCCATGCCGATCGGGCGATTCGGGTCAAGGTTGTCATGGTCCAGCGCCTGAGCAGGAACGGCCATGCCTGTCAGCCACGCGCACAGCAGCCACCGCACTGTTCGTGTGCCAGCTGAGCTCAATGGTGATGCTCCCCGTCCGTTTGGACGATCATGGGATTCGTCGCGTCCGCGCTCGCCAGATAGTAGGTGTTCACCACACGATAGATTTCCGCCCGCTTTGCCTCCCAGGTCGGGAGCCGCTCACTCGTCAGGATATCGCTGATATTGTCATGCAGCATGTGGAGGTTGTCGAAGATGTGCGCGACTTCCGGATAACGCGCGGCAAACTGCGGGCTCAGTTCCGCCGTCAGAGGCATGAAGGTCCATTCCACAGGCGGCTGGTCGAGATACCGGTGATAGGTGACGAGAATGGGGCGCACAACGTGAGTCTTTGTCGCCAGGTCTCGAGCCGCCAGCAACGGATCGTATACCGCAACCTGCAGATAGTGGTACGACCACACGGTGGCGTTGAAGAGTGGGAACCGCTGCCGGAAGGCCTTGGAGTACGGAAAGGCATCCAAGCGGCGGTGGTCCAGTTGCTTGGCGGTGATTGCATAGGCGCTCTGCTTGTAATAGGCCAAGACGTTCTGAATCGCGCGATCCTTCTCCGGTTCATCCGATACCGCAATGTCATAGGTCGCACGGTGCAGCGCATGCGCTTCGTCGAACGTGTTCTGCGCGCGCCAGGCCAGCTTCATGTAGGTAGGGGCAATGGCTTCTTCGTTGGGATTCAGCCGCGGTTTGGTCGCGATGAAGGCGAGCGTCTCCTTGCGTGCACGGTCCTCGATGGCCGGAACATCCTGCCCGCCCGTCAGCAACAGATTTTCGTACAAATTGGAATGGCCGAAGTCGACACCATTAAACTCACTATCCAATTCGGCCAAATCTTCCCGTAACGAAAAGTTCCAGAAGGCCCGGTAATAAAACCGCTTGTCTCGCGGTTCGAACTGGCTGCAGGCCGCCAGCGCGAAGGCGATCGCCACGATCGCCAGGCTACGAAGTATGGTGCCGGCAGGTCTCATGTTCGTGATCCCAACTCCTTGAGTCTTAGTGGCAATGATGTCCATGCACCAGCGCATGGCCCTTGCCCCGCGCGATCAACCAACGATTGACCGGAAAGGCTGCGACGCCCGCCACAAGCAGGGACAAGATCAGACTGCCCCAGAACCGCAGATCAAAGGGCCCCGCTTCCATCGCGTCGGGAATGACCAGCATGATGGCATTGTCCACCAGTTCCATGGTCGTCATCGACAGGGTGTCTGACGCCAGGGCCAACCCCAGCGCCGTTCCCCACGCCATCCCCGCCCGCCGCAACGGATACACGGTCATGGCATAGCCGAAGAACAATGCCAACACAAGCGCAAGACCAACGGTCGGCCAATTGCCCCAGCCCAACGCCGTGCCGATGGCCATCCCGAGTAATTCTCCAATCGTGCAACCGCTCAGGCAATGGAGTGTCGCCATGAGCGCCATGTGGTCGAGCGACACGGTCGGGTGCCCCTCTGCAGTTTGCTCCTGATGGTGGGCATGACCATGAGGCTGTGGGCGCTCATGACCATGGTGATGATGAGCAGGTCCATCCGACTCTCCATGACGTGGTACGGTGGCAGTTGCGAAATGGTGCTGGCTCATGGGCGTCTTCCTTGGTGAATGGTGATCGTGCCGTTCACCACTACAGACGGCAGGAGGCGAAAATCATTACAGTGTCATACGGGAAGCCCACTCGCACTAGTGACATACTGAGATACTAATCCTGTCGCTCCCGATGATTGCTCGAATACGTGTACTTCTGATCCACGCAACCCTCTCCTCTTGTCCAGTTTTGCGACAGCGGCGGAAAAAGTCTTGATCTCGGCCTTGGAGACATGCTTGACTGAACGCTGTCCGGCATCGTTGCTGTTCAATGGAGGGTTTGCATGCCGCGTGGAACTCATCGCATTCTCTGGAGCCTCTTACTCCTCCTCATCCCCCTCGTCACTCACGCCGCCGACATCCCCGGTACCAGCCTCACACCGCTCAAATTCTTAGTCGGCGAATGGAAGGGGACGGATGCGGATGGCAAGGCTCACAAGATGGCGTTTACCCTCAGCTCAGGCGGCACGACGCTGACTGAAATCCTCACGCCGCCCGATAGCCCTCCGATGACCACCATGTACTACAGCGACGGCGAGCAACTGATGCTGACCCACTATTGCTCGCTCGATAATCAGCCTCGCATGCGCGCCGCCGCAGTCAAAGACGGGGATAAAGCCATCACCTTTTCCTTCGTGGATGCGACGAATCTGAAGAATCCCACCGATGTCCACATGCATCAGCTGTCGATCGAGGTCAAAGACCACGACCACTTCACCGAGACCTGGACGTTGAGCAAAGCGGGAAAAGACGTGCCGAAGGTGTTCACCTTCGAGCGCGTGAAATAACGTCCACCTCACGCCCCGACAAGGAGCCCGCCGATGCCGCCACGCCCCCCCGCAGCTGTGATCGAAGCCCAGCGAGCAGATTGGAATCGCGTCGCCCCCGGCTGGGACAAATGGGATCAGTTTTTCAATCGCACCATGGCCTTCATCAACCACCGGCTGGTGGCTGATGCGCGCATTCGCCCGGGACTTCGGGTATTGGACTTGGGATCCGGGACCGGGTATCCGGCGATCTTAGCCGGTGAAGTGGTGGGGTCCGATGGAACGGTCGTTGGAATAGATCTCGCCGAATCCATGCTGGCCGTGGCGACCCGCAAAGCACAGGCGCTCGGTCTGCAACACGTCAGCTTCCGAACGGGAGACGTGACGTCCCTGCCGTTTGAGTCCGGCTCGATCGATTCGATCCTCAGTCGATTCTGCCTGATGTTTCTGCCGGAGATTCCCAAAGCCGCGGCGGAGATCGCCCGCGTGCTGAAGCCGGGAGGATACGTCGCGGCAGCTGTCTGGTCCAGCCCGGACAAGAATCCCTTTATTCGTATTCCCATGGACGTGATCAAGACCATCACGCCACTACCACCGCCCGATCTTGAGGCACCGGGGATCTTCCGGCTCGCGCGTCCAGGCGACTTGGCCGGCATGTTTGAACGTGCCGGTCTCACTGTGCTGGATGACGAGGAGTTTACGGCCGAAGTAACCTACGCGACGCCTGAAGAGTTTTTTCGCGGCCTCATGGACATCGCCGCGCCGATCCAAAACCTCTTTGCAACACTCACCCCGGCACAACAGGCGGAGGCTGAACACGGGATCATCAACACGGTACGTGACTATCGCGGACCGGAAGGGGTGTCGTTGCCGTTTGCAGTACGGATCGTCAGCGCGCGGAAGCCGAAGTAGCACAGGACGTTCAACACCTGATGCCCCGGCGACGGTGTGCATCGCCGGAGCAGGTATTGCCCCACCGAAGTTAGTCCGTGGCCTTTTCCTTTAACTGCTTCATGGTGCCCTTCGCCCGCTCCCCGGCCCCCTTGATCTTTCCCTTGGCTCGCTCCATTTCGGCCTTGGTATCGTTCCCCTTCAATTCCTCTTTCATGGCCTTGGTTTCGCCCTTCATCTCTTCGACCTCACCCTTGATCTCCCCCTTGGCTTTCTCCATCTTCGCTTTCGTCTCACTCGCGTCGGCAGAGAGGACCAACCCCGTTGAGAAACACAGCGCTAACATCGCAACTGTCATCAATGTACGCATATCCGTCCTCCAAATGTAGGTGAACTCCTCTGACTAATCTGCGCGTTCCCCGTTCATGGCCCCACTAGAGAATCCCCTAGTTATCAGGAGCGGGAGCAGCTCGAAATTTGTCCAGGGTTCCCCCCAGTTGAACCATGGCGACGGCAGCGACACACTCGTACCGACAGCCTATGTGCGCATCTCTTAGAAAGGAGAGTCTCATGCGACAGCTCATTCTCAGTGGTTTCCTAGGCTTCGTGATGCTCACGGCAGGCGGATGCAGTTCTCTATTCTATCCTCACGCCAAGGATTTCACCGAGAAGGCCAAGGGTGGAACCACCGTTGAGACCTTGATGAATCTGACCAACATGATGGAAGCATCTGCCAAGGCCGGCCAACAGGGGAAAGGGAAAGATCAGGCATTGGATGATCTGCACAATCAACTCCACGCCTTTGACAACACCATCTGCTGCGTCGACAAAAACAAGCGCGACTTGCCGGCCTATGACTTGGTGGTGACGCACAACAAGGAACTGTGGGCGATCTTTAAACGGGTCTGGAAGTTCAAGGACGATCAGCCCCAACGCAGTCAGCATCTGGAGCTGTTTGCCACGGAAGTGCGGGAACTTCGGGAGTCGCTCCAGACATTGAAATGAAGGACGGAATGTTGCACAGTGCGCCAGGGCGGAGGAGTCTGCCGATGACTCTCCGCCGACGCAACGGTTCACGACGATCCCGCTGGACTACCCACCACCCCTGTCGAGTCGACAGAGGGACCCGGTCCCTGTCCCGGTGGAGAGAGTCGAAAGGACTCCTGGCGCATGCGTGCCGACAGTTTCAAAGAGTTTGTCTTGGACCAACTGGGCCAAGTCCCACAGTTGATGTGTAAAGCCATGTTCGGCGGACATGGTCTCTACCAGCGCGAAACATTTTTTGGCATCATCCACAAAGGCCGGCTCTACCTGAAGACCAACGCGATGACCCAGCCGGCCTACACCCGACGCGCGATGCAGCCGTTTCGCCCGAACGCCAAACAGCTCCTCAGACACTATTACGAGGTGCCGGTCGATATCCTGGAAGATGCCGAGCAGTTACGAACCTGGGCAAGGCAGGCCATTACGCCACCCAGCGCGCAGTTAGCGCTCCCGTTTCACGATCCTCCGTCACATTGTGATGCTCTCGCACCGCTCTGATGGACCAGCCACTTGCCATCCAGTCCCCGCGACTCTGGACCATCGGTTACTCGACCCGCTCCTATGAAGAGTTCCTCGCCCTCCTTCAGAACCAGGACATCCACCGGCTGATTGATATCCGTCGGTATCCCGGCTCGCGCCGATATCCTCATTTTCACTCGGCGGCATTGGCACAAGCGCTCACGCTCGCGGGACTCTCGTACACAGAACAGCCCACGTTGGGCGGCCGGCGAACCGCACAGTCCGACTCGCTGAACGGCGCCTGGAAGAACGCCGGTTTTCGAGGGTATGCCGATTACATGCAGACGGAAGAATTCGACAAGGCGCTCGACGAACTGATGATCCATGGAGCGACTGAACGGACCGCCATCATGTGTGCGGAAGCCGTCCCCTGGCGGTGCCATCGCTCCCTGGTCGCCGATGCCCTCGTCATACGCGGGTGGGAGGTCACCCACATCCTGGGCCATGGCCAGATACGCCCGCACCACCTCACGACTTTTGCGAAGGTTCAGTCCGGTCGTCTGGTGTATCCTGCGTTACCTGATCCGGGCTCTACCCTCCAGATGTTTTAGACATTCTACCGCTCGTTGTGTTCGTCGCGCGATTGCGGCACAGTACCGGCAATGGGGTATCGAATCGGCGCCGACATTGTTCTGCTGCTGCATGTGAGTTTTGTACTGTTCGTGATCGCCGGCGGGCTCTTGTTGGTGAAGTGGCATGGGATGGCATGGATTCATCTCCCCGCGGTGGTGTGGGGCGCCCTGGTCGAATTCACCGGATGGACCTGTCCACTGACGCCGTTGGAGAATCGCTTGCGAAGCCTGGCGGGAGAATCGGCGGCGGAAGGCGACTTCATCAGCCAGTACCTGCCGCCCCTGTTGTATCCGGCAGCATTGACGCGCGAGATTCAACTGCTGCTGGGCATGACCGTACTGCTGGTCAACCTGGGCCTGTACTGGCGGGTATTCTTCAGTCCGTCGGATAGGGAGTCGTAACGATCGCGTCCTTACCGGATCGGTTCGTTCTTTGACGAGGTCATGACCAGCGCCAGGCAGCCCTGTTCGCTCGACGTCACAGGATGGACGGTGCCCGGCTCCGCACGATGGTAATCTCCAACCTGCAGGACCTCCCCGGCGCAGAGACAGCTTCCTTCCAACACATAGAACTCTTCCAGTTGCGGGTGGCGATGGCCGATCAATGTGCCACCGGGAGCCAACCTGAGCAACATCGTCGTGCGCGATCCTACAGGATCGTGAAACAGCACTTTCATCGACAGGCCCGGTGCCAGTTCCTGCCAAACCAAGCCCTTGCTTCGGACGAAGGTGAACCCTGTGCCTTCCGCCGACTCCTGCGGTTCCTGCGCGATGCGCGCCATGAGCCGTTCTTTGAGAGATGCCGGCGGCGCAATGGCCGGACCGCTGAAGGCGAGCTCTTGCACCACATCCTGGAACGCCGCCACCTCGTCCTGAGTGGAGGCCGACGCCGTCTCTAACGAACGGGCGAACTGGCGCTGCGCATCATCTCCCAACGCGTCCAACGCATACAGCGCCGCAAGTTCCGTCAGGTCTTGTTCGTGGCGAGGATCGGTCATGACAACAACCCTTCCCCGTGGGGCGCAAGCACCTCGCGCAACTTGATCATTCCCAACCTGATCCGCGTCTTCACTGTCCCGAGCGGCAACTTCAACTGATCGGCAACCTCGCTCTGACTCATGCCCCAGTAGTAGGCCAGGGCAATCGCCTGGCGCTGATCAGCGGAGAGCGTCGCCAGGGCGTCCTGCACCAGTCGTTGCCGTTCCAGCCCCGCGCTGTATTGCTCCGGCGTCTCCTCGCACCCCGGTAACTCGGCGGCTTGCTCGAGCGGCACCTGCCGGCCCCGTTCCAGATAGCTGCTGCGAAACCGGTCGATGGCACGGTGCTTGGCGAGCGTCATCAGCCAACTACCCGGCGTGCCCCGCTCCGCATCATACGTCGAGATGCGTCGCCAGACCTGCGTGTAGACATCCAGCGTCGTCTCTTCGGCGGCCGCATGGTCCCCGAGTATCTTCATCGCCAGGCCAAAGACCTTCGGGCTACTGGCATCGTAGAGTTCCGCCAATGCGGACTGATCTCCAACGGCAATGCGCGCGAGGAGTACGGCCCATTCCTGTTCATGAATCGATGGTGCGTTGGCCACGGTCTGGGTGTCACACATGGGTGTCCTCGTGACGTTCTACGAGCACACCCGTTCTCTTGGATGTTCAGTCTCGGCCCGATTCAGGCGGAACTGTAACACCGAGGCTACCCTGGCGCAACGGCACTTTTTTTCGCGTGGCGGACATCCATTCGCGCCGTTGCCTTCGTAATGACAGACAGAGCGGCCGGTTGACGTGGACAAGCACCAGGCCCGCAACACAGACTTTTAACCAGGAGGAACCAGCATGTCTCATCGTCTTGCATCCCTTGCCATGATTCTCGGTCTTGCCCTGACCGTCTCAGCCTGCAACAGCCTGGGCGCACCATCCGCCGGGACTGCTGCGACGGAGAAATCACTCTATGACCGCTTGGGCGGCAAGACCGCTATCACCGCCGTCGTCGACGATTTTGTCGGACGCGTGGCCGCCGACACCCGCATCAACGGCAAGTTTGCGAACGCCAATATTCCACGCCTCAAATCGATGCTCGTCGATCAGATCTGCCAAGCCTCGGGCGGCCCCTGCACCTACACCGGCCGCGATATGAAGAGCACCCACGCCGGCATGGGCGTCAGCAGCAGCGACTTTGATGCGCTCGTCGGCGACCTGGTCGCCACGCTGAACAAGTTCAAGGTGCCGGAACGGGAGAAGAACGAGTTGCTGGGCGCACTCGGCCCGATGAAGGGGGATATTGTCGAAAAGCCGATGGCCTCGATGCAGTAGCGGCAGCGCGTACCGCCGGACTCTGGCGGGGTGATCCCAACGGTCGCCCCGCCGCGTCTTTACAGTGGATGCGATGAACAGGCCCGTGACGCCACCGTCAAGCCGACTGGTGCCGCCTCTGCGCTCAGGGCGTAATGCGCTGGTTTAGCCGTCAATGAAGTAGTCACTGTCAATTTTCTTGGTTTCATACGAAGTGACCGGCGTGACCCCAACATTGTGATCAATCATGAGTTGGGATAATTGGTCCCCGTCTATGAGGACGATCTTTGAATTAATTTTCGCCACATACTCTTCAGCCTCGCGCGTGAAACTGGAGGTCGTGATGAAGATCCCCTTGTTGGCGCGGTGTCCTTGCAAGGCCCCTGCGAATTTTTGGATTTCAGGACGGCCAATTGGAGCCTGCCAGCGCTTGGCCTGAATATAGATGACATCGAGGCCCAGACGGTCTTCGTTGATGATTCCATCAATGCCTTCGTCACCACTGCGACCGACGGCTCTCCCCGCTTCTTTGCGAGACCCTCCATAGCCCATCTTCACGAGCACGTCGATGACCAGACGCTCGAAGAACGCCGGGGAACATTCTTTGGTGGTCTTCAGCAACTCTGAAGAAAGATCCTCCCGCAGTTTTTGATAGGCACTTTCGAGAAGTTCTCCCGGTGTCTGCAGACTGTCGGTTTCGACCTGCTCGGTGGCTTGTCCGGAATTCCGGTGTTTCGTCCGGAATTCAATGAATTCCGGAAACTGATCGAGGAATTTGACGTTAATCTCTACGGGGCTTTTCGACAGCACTTGCCGGCCTCGTGGGGTGATCCGAAAGTATCCACGACGCGTAGATTCCAGCAAAGCCGCCTTATTCATATAAGTCCGAGCCCACCCGACGCGATTCGCGAACGTGAATTGCGACCCGCTGGGCAAGAGTTCTTTTCTTTCTTCCTCGGTAAGCTTGAACTGCTCGGCCAATGCCTCAACGGCCTCGCGCAACGTATGTTCATGCCCATCGGAAGCCAGGCGAAGGAGCGGAAGCATCACGGATTGGTAATCAGGAATTGCCATGTGCAACTCGTTGAGTGTTCCTGACGATCACGGAGCCGATCTACTGGAGAGCTGGATATACCACTCTTCCCGTTATGGCTGCCGCCCTTTCAAAGGATTGCGAGAGAGCAGGGGTCTGTCACTGTGGTGCATACGAATTCCGGATCTGCTTCTTTAGCCCGTATCGTCAGAGACCGGAACGCCATGTCGTGACGGCCTTGGCAAACTGCCGGAAGTCGTCCAAGTGGCGACTGCAAATCTGATAAACAATATTCCAATCGATGGCCTGGTAGCTGTGCACCGCGAGGTTCCTGAATCCCACAGCCTTCTTCATCCGGTCGGCCAGGGACGGACTGATCACCTGGAGGCGATTAAGCGCATCGAAGTGCTCCGCCATCGTCGAAGGCGGCGAGATGTCGGTGTCCCCGATGAGATGGGAGGCCAGATCGACGGACAACTGAACGGCCCGCTGGAGATTGAGCGCGATAATGTCCTGCAGATCCGCATTCTGCGCCAGGTCCTGGGGCGAAGCAGGCGTCTTGCCGGCAATCCGTTCGACGCAGCGTCGAAGCGATTCCAGTTTGGCGGCTACGAGGTCTCGATCCATGCTTGCCTTCGTGTGGCCAAGATTCGCCGATAATACGGCATCAGATCGGCCTCCTCATAAGCCTGCCTCCGCATAAGTTCGGCGTATTCCGTGCGGTTCCGGCAGAGCATCAATCGACCGGTGGTCAGCACTTGCTGCAACAGTGGACCATGCGCTTGGGTGAGGTCGATCAGGTCGATAGGACGTCCCACGGCTGCGGCGAGTTCATCGATAAGCTCAACGCGTGCGACGACGGTGAGTGGTGCGGTTGTGCTCACGGCGAGGTCGAGGTCGCTGTCAAGACGCCCTCGTCCGGCGGCAAGAGAACCGAACAGGATAGCCATGGTCACAGAGGGATGGCGTTCCAAGACCGAGACAATGGCGGCCCGTACCGTGGCATCCGGTTCATCCTGGCGGTGTATCTCAGTGCCGAAAGCGCTCATGCTTGTTCAGGTATCACGAAACCCTCAGCGATGCAAGGGAAGGCCGGCCGAGTGCCCCCATTGGCCGGACACCTGTAAAATATGTTACATAGAGTTCATTCCATATCATCCTAGGGAGACATGAGAGGGATATGCCCATGGACGACATTACCCACAAAGTCAGCGACCGCTATGCACGCGCCGCCGCAACCGGCGAGCAAATGTGCTGCCCGACGAGCTACGACATGAGCCACCTCAAAACCTTCATCCCGGAGGAAGTGCTCAAGATTTCCTACGGCTGCGGGACCCCGGCAGGGCTGGACACCGTACAGGCCGGTGAAACCGTGCTGGATATCGGGTCCGGCGGCGGCATCGATTGCTTCGAAGCGGCGCGTCTTGTCGGACCATCTGGTCTGGTGGTCGGCATCGATATGACTGACACCATGCTGGAGATCGCCCGCCATCATGCGCCCATTGTCGCCAAGAATCTGGGGTATCCCCGTTCGAACACCGAGTTTCGCAAAGGCATGGCCGATGCGATGCCGGTGGAAGATGCCAGCATCGATCTCATCATCTCGAACTGCGTCATCAACCTCGCTCCTGATAAGCGTAAGGTCTTCCGCGAGATGTACCGGGTGACCAAACCCGGCGGGCGCTTCACGATCTCCGATATCGTCTCCGACCAAGTCGTGCCGCAGTACCTGGTTCACGATGCCGCCAAGTGGGGCGATTGTCTCTCCGGAGCCCTGCAGGTGCAGGACTACATCGGCGGGATGGTGGATGCCGGATTTCGCGCCGTGCACCAGATCAAGTCGAGTCCCTGGCAATCAATCGACGGCGTGCATTTTCTCTCCGTGACTCTGACCGGATACAAACTTCCGGACGTCGTCACAAAAGAGGCTCCGCTCTTCGCGACCCTCTGTGGACCGTTTTCCACCGTGACCGACGAATTGGGCCAGCAGTACCGACGCGGCGTGCCGCAGCCAATCGATGCACAGTCTGCGCAATTGTTGAGAAGCGCGCCGTTACACTCGATGTTTCTCATCGGTCCGGCCCCGATCACCCTCTCGGCGAGCGACCCGCGCTGGTGTGCCATTCTCCCGGAACAGGCACCCTGCGTCTGGCAAGGCGCGTACGCGATCCTCACAGGACCGATCATCGGTGCCGAGGATGACGACCATCATCAGTACTATCGCGGAGTGCCGTTGGAAATCTGCTCCAAAACCCTTCACGTCCTGACGCAGGAGTCCTACCGGCCCCACTTCACGATCTACCATCGAAGCTCGAACGTAGTGGAAGGGGACGCTGTCAGCTGCACGCCTGAAGGGAATTGTTGCTGATGCCGCCCCACGGCGCCGCCAAGCTCACCACCCCGCGTCAGTGTGCCGCCGTCTTGAAGGCCATGGGCGACGAAACCCGGCTTCGCATTGTGGAATCCCTCCTGTTAGGCGAAAAATGTGTGACCGATCTCACGCAACTCCTCCGCTGTTCCCAGCCGCATGTCTCGCATCACCTTCGCATTCTTCGGGATGCGGGATTGGTTGAGGGACATCGGCATGGCAAACAAGTCTGTTATCGGGTGGAGCCCGCTGTTCAACGTGCATTGAAGAATCGCGGCGAACAAGTGCTCGACTTCGGATGCTGCGAATTGAGATTTCCCACCTCGACGTTACTGACCGTGCAGCAAAAATAGGGAGGCCTGAAGGCCACCGATACCCACGCTCCACACGACTGGGAATGGTTCACCATGGCACTGACACTCATAGGCCAACACAAACCGCTTGCCTCCTCCGTTGAGCAGTTGAAGGTGCTCGCAGAAATCGGGACCTGTGTGCCGTTTCAGGAACAGCTGCGGCGAAGTGGGCTCTCGCCGCTCCGCGCAACCGGCATCACGGTGCTCCAAATCAATGTGGGAAAGCTCTGCAATCAAACCTGCCGTCACTGCCACGTGGATGCGGGGCCCGATCGCACTGAGCGCATGTCCCGCGAGACGGCCGAACAATGCATCGCGGCGTTGGCCACGACTGACATTCCCACCGTCGACATCACAGGCGGCGCACCGGAACTGAATCCTCACTTCCGGTGGCTGGTCGAGCAGGCCCGTGCCCTGAATCGACACGTCATGGACCGCTGCAATCTGTCGGTGCTGCTGTTGCCTTCGCAGGCAGACCTGGCAACGTTCCTTGCCGCACACCGGGTGGAGATCGTCGCCTCATTGCCGTATTACCGTGCCGCGCAAACCGACGCGCAACGCGGCGAGGGCATTTTCGACAAGTCCATTGAAGCGCTGCGACTGCTCAATGGCCTCGGATACGGACGCGAAGGCAGCGGGCTGATCCTGAACCTCGTACACAATCCCGTCGGTGCCTTCCTGCCCGCCAAACAGGATGCCATCGAGGCGCAATTCCGGAAGGAGCTCCGCACCAAGCAAGGCGTGGAATTCAATCACCTCTTTACCATCACCAATATGCCGGTGAGCCGCTTCCTCGAGTTCCTGGTAGAGAGCGGCAACTACCAGGGGTACATGGAGCGGCTGGCGAGTGCGTACAATCCCGCGGCCGTCGCCGGCGTCATGTGTCGTTCGACCCTGTCAGTAGGCTGGGACGGCACACTCTACGATTGCGATTTCAACCAGATGCTGGAACTTCCGCTACACCCGGATGCCTCCGCACATATCCGGGATTTTGATCCGGCCAGGCTTCATCACCGGGAGATCACCACCCGGAATCATTGTTACGGGTGCACGGCGGGAGCGGGATCATCCTGCGGCGGAGCGGTGACGTAAGCAGCGTGCGCACATCGCCACCCACCCTGGTTCTCAGCCGTTTGCTGGCCTCACCATACTTGCTCAGTACGCCTCGGCGGACTCACCTCCCTCCGGCTTTGCTGGATCAGTGGGGTGAGCATTCTGCATGGGAGACCGCATGGATACATCCTTTTTAACCTTTGCACTGGTGTTGGCCTTAGCCTATGCCAACCACACTCATAACGTCTCGAGGGCCGTTACTCTTCCTTCGAAGGGGCCCACAGCAATTCGCTTCTACAATGCAGCTCCGCTACCCCATACATCGCCTGTAGCGATCTGCCTCCAGCCAGACGCTTTTCTCTCCGAACCCATGCCTGGCTGAGAGCAGCTCCCCGATGCTGGCTCTCATCCCCCAACCAACAGGGTCTCAGCGAACTGACATTTAGCCAGTGCCTCCTTGGGCGCCGCGATAGATGTTGCTCACAGGGGCTCACTTTGCTATGGTGGCCCGCGAGCATCATTGCCACCACTTACAGAATTGAGTCATACGATGGTCTGGGACCCCAAAGACCCTTGGAGCAAGAAGGGCGACGATTTGGATCAGGCCTTCAAGCAGGCTCAAGGTCAACTACGCAGTCTACTTCCCACCGGCGGATTTCGTAATCTCCTCCTCGTCGCCTTAACCGTCTTCCTCATCTGGCAAAGCGCGTTTATTGTGGCTCCCGATGAAGAAGGGGTCGTCAAACGATTCGGCATTCCGGTTCGAGTGGTAGAACCTGGCCCGCACATGAAAATTCCTGTAGTCGAGAGTGTTCTGCAGCCCAAAGTGGCGAAACTGCATCGGGTGGAAATCGGGTTTCGTACCGACAGGCAGGGACGTCAGCAGATGATCCCGCAGGAAGCTTTGATGCTCACCGGGGATATGAACATTCTGGCGATCGAATTTATCGTTCAGTACAAGATCAAGAGTTCACGCGAATATCTATTCAATGTTGCCGACATTGACGATACCATCGGCAAGTCGGCTGAGGCCTCTATGCGAGAGGTCATCGGCAAGAGCAAAATCGACGAGGCACTCACCACCGGCAAAGCACAGATCCAGCATGACACCCAGGAGCTGCTCCAACACATTCTGGATGAGTACAAAACCGGCGTGCAGGTGGCCGCTGTCCAATTGCAGGACGTCGATCCCCCTGAAGCCGTGGCCGCGGCATTTAAAGACGTGACCAACGCCAAGGAAGATCGTGAAAAATTGATCAACCAGGCTCAGGGCTATCGCAACGACATCACGCCCAAAGCCAAGGGAGAGGCGGCGCAATTGGTGAATCAAGCCAAAGGATATGCGCAGGCGCGATTGAATCGCGCCCAGGGAGAATCCAATCGCTTCCTGGCTACCCTCAAAGAGTATAACCAGTCAAAAGATATCATCAGCAAGCGGATCTACATCGAAACGCTTGAAGACGTGCTTCCTCACATCGATAAGTTCGTGATGGATGGCAAAGGCGCAGAGCGAGTCCTGCCGTACCTCCCGTTGGATCGCTTCAGTAAACCAGCCCCCGCCGGCGCGGCCCAGGAGCGTACCCCATGAGCAAGCAGGGATTTCTTGTCGCCGTTGTCGGCATCGTCATCGGCCTGCTGATTTTGGGCGCTTCGCCCTTTTACATTGTCGATGTCACACAAAATGCCATTGTGGTACAGCTCGGCAAGCCGGTCCGCAATGTCACCGAGGGCGGCCTATATCTGAAAGTGCCGTTCATCGAGGAAGTGACCTATTTCGATAAGCGGCTGCTCGATTATGATTCCAACGCCCAAGACGTGATCACGCAGGACAAAAAGACGCTCCTGCTCGACAACTTTGCCAAATGGCGCATCACGGATCCCCTCAAGGTCTACCAGGCTTTCCAAAGTCAGCGTGGCGCGCTGCAACGCTTGCACGACATCATCTATTCGGAATTGCGTGTGGAATTAGGCCGGCATGACTTGGCGGAAATTGTGTCGTCCGCTCGGGCACAACTCATGTCCGTGGTGACACAACGCGCAAACGAAAAGGCGTCCGCGTACGGCATCGAGATTCAAGATGTGCGGATCAAGCGGGCAGACCTTCCCGAGCAGAACGAAAAAGCCGTCTTTTCACGGATGCAGGCAGAACGGGAACGGCAAGCCAAGCAATATCGAGCGGAAGGCGCGGAAGAGGCGCAGAAGATCAAGTCGGAAGCGGAAAAGGACCGGGAAATTATTCTTGCCGAAGCCTACCGCGAATCAGAAGAACTTCGTGGCGGCGGCGATGCCAAAGCGTTCAAAATCTACGCCGATGCGTACCGCCAGGACCCGCATTTCTTTGAGTTCACCCGCACGATGGAAGCCTATCGCAAAACCCTCAAAGACAAGACGACGATCCTTGTCAGTCCCGATTCCGAATACTTCCGCTTTCTCAAACAGCGCTAATCGGCATCACGCGAGCCCGACGATCTCACCGGAGCGGGGATCGATATCGATCCGCTCGCCGGCCGGCTTTTTCGGCAGACCCGGCATGAGCTGAATGCCCGAACACACGGCCGTGAGGAAACCCGCACCGGATAGGATTCGCAATTCCTGAATAGGCACGGTAAATCCGGATGGCCGCCCTTTCAGCGCCGGGTCGTGAGAGAGCGACAACGGCGTCTTGGCCATACAGATGGGAAGGGGCTCGAAACCCAATCGCGCCGCCAATTCGATATCCTTTTCGGCCTGCGGCGAGTAGGACACTCCGACCGCACCGTAGATCGTCGTGGCAATGGTCTCGATCTTCTTTTTGATGGGCCAGGTCACATCATAAAGGGGCGCGAACTGTGATCCTTGCGCCGCCACCTTGACGACTGCCCGAGCCAGTTCTTCCGCACCTTTTCCGCCATCCGCCCAATGCGTCGACACAGCGGCCGCGTCAGCTCCTGCAGCCAGCGCGCGTTCACACACCCACTCCAACTCCTTGGGTGAGTCATCCTTGAATGCATTGACGGCCACCACTACAGGCACTCCGTGGGAGCGTACATTGGCAATGTGCTGCTCAAGATTGGCAAACCCTTTTTCCAGCGCGACCGGATTCACTCCCGTCAGCCCTGGCGGGAGGGGGGTTCCTGATTTTACAATCCCGCCTCCTCCATGCAGCTTCAGGGCGCGTAACGTGGCCACAACCACTCCGGCATCGGGCCGGAGCCCCGATGTGCGGCACTTGATGTTGAAGAACTTTTCCGCGCCTAAGTCGCTGCCGAACCCGGCTTCCGTAATGACGTAGTCGGCGCAACGCAACGCCAATTGATCCGAGACCACAGAGCAATTTCCATGAGCGATATTGCCAAAGGGCCCGGCATGCACAAACGCGGGTGTCCCTTCCAAGGTCTGCACCAGATTCGGCATGAGAGCATCCTTCATCAACACGGCCATTGAACCGGCACAACCGAATGCCTCGGCGGTGGTCAGGGCACCGCTCTCCGTGAGACCCACCAGGATTCTGCCGAGGCGCTGGCGCAGATCGGGATAGTCCGTGGCCAGCGCCAGGACCGCCATGATCTCCGACGCTTCGGTGATGACAAACTGGCCTGGTCGTGGCCCCGCTTCCGCGTTCAAAATGATGTCGCGAAGCGCGCGATCACTCACACCCAGCGTGCGCGGCCATCTGATTCGTTGCGGATCCAGGTTGAGCGCATTGCCGTGAAACAGATGGTTATCCACAAACGCCGACAGCAGATTGTGGCTGGCCGAAACGGCATGCGCATCGCCGGTGAAATGCAGATTGATATCCTCCATGGGCCAGACTTGAGCGCGGCCTCCCCCCGTTCCGCCACCTTTGATTCCAAAGACCGGCCCGAGAGAGGGTTGCCGCAACGTGACAGCCGCGTTGTGGCCCAATCGACAGAGTCCCATACTCAATCCGACGGAGGTCGTCGTCTTGCCCTCGCCGAGCGGGGTGGGATTGATGGCCGTGACGAGGATATAGCGTCCGAGCGGGCGATGCGTCAGCCGCGCAGCAAATTGAGGAGCGATCTTGGCTTTATACCGGCCGTAGGGGATGAGGTCTTCGGAAGGGATCCCTAACGTCTGCGCGACTTCAAAAATAGGCTTGTGAGCGACAGAACGGGCAATTTCCAGGTCAGTCATACGGGTCCTCATAGGAGAATTCGTCAGAGGGGGCGAAGTATACCACGCGCCCTACCGGATTGATGAAGCACATCCAAATGGCATGAGATGAAGGGAACGAGGGGCCGCGACTGAGAAGATCGAATTGAGAAAGGTGAGCTCTAGGAGGAGAAGCGCTCAGAAAGAAAAGGAACGGCGTAATGCTGAAGATTTAATCAAGGATAAATTTCGTCGGATCAAGTGCCTGGCCGTTCTTCTTCACCATGTAGTGGAGATGCGGCCCGGTTGAAAGGCCGGTGCTCCCCACGAGAGCGACGACGTCTCCGCGCTTCACACGCTGCCCCTCTTTCACGAGAGACTTGGCGAGGTGTCCGTACACGGTCTCAATGCCATAGCCGTGGTCCAGCTTCACCATGTTTCCCATTTTCGAATCAAATGCCACGGTGACCACACGACCAAGGGCGGGAGCCTGCACGGGGGAATTTGCCTGGGCACCGATATCCAGCCCATCATGCCAGGCCGGCTTCTCAGTGAATGGCGAAACCCTGGGACCAAACCCTGAGGTCACCCACCCGCGTACGGGCCAGATTGATGGAGTGGAGGCCCACTGGGTCGAGCGCTGTTCGGCTATCTGAGTCAGGCTTTGCAGGGATTCCTCCTGCTGGGTGGCTTCCCGAACGAGAGCGTCTAAACTTTCACGAACCTGCTGGGTGACTTCTTCAATACTTTCGGTCGAGAATTCAAGATCGGATTGGTTGGTATCTCGCAGTTCTGACACCTGCTGTCTGGACTCCTGTCCTGAGGTAGCCGGTCCATTGCCCTGAACAGCACCTTTCCCATCTGGCAGCGGACCATCCTCGCCGCCCCGTCCGTTAGCAAGATCACCGGCCGGCTTGGTGGCATCAATTCCCAGCATGACTCGAAGTCGTTGATTGACCTCTCCCATTGCCGAAAGTCTCTTCTTCAGGTCGTCGATGGCAGAGGAAAAGGCGGCAGTCTGCTCCCGAGCACCCATGGCCTCAGCCCGAAAAGCCGATAATTGCCAGACTTCTCCAGTTCGAATCACATAATGGGATACGACGAGCAGATCAGCCACAATCAGGATTGCAGCGAGGATCAAGAGCTTGCGGACGAATTTCCGTGGGAAACTAAACCGTAGCGGCTTGGAGGAAGATCCTCGAAAGACCACGACAGTGTAGGCATCGCTTGTTTCAGCCGTTTGTTGGCTCATAGGCGGCTCTCCCCTTCACGGATTCAACGTCAGAACTTCAACCACCGACTTTCGCAGTGTACCCATCTCAAACCCGGTGGTCAACCCTTTGTTTTCGAAAATTTGCATATTAGAATCAACTACTTAGAAGTTTCATTCCGAATCCAGTCCAAATAGGAAACAGAGCCCGCGACGACCGGCAACGCGATGATTTCCGGAACCTCATAGCTATGGTGCTGCCGAATCACCGATTCAAGCTCGGGATAACGCTGGCGTGTCGTTTTCATGATCATGAGGCATTCATTTTCGACAGAAATCTTGTTGTCCCACCGAAAAATTGAGCGCATCCCGCTGACGAGATTGGCGCAGGCAGCAAGTCTGGATTCCACAATCATCCGTCCCAGCTTCTCCGCCTCTTCAGTTGACGAGGCCGTGACGAATACCACAACCTCCGACCCTTGCGCGTCCACAGCTTCCCCTCGATTAAGCAATTTGCATGCCCACCCCAACCATGCAACATCAACAAGACATTAAAAATCAATGTCTTACATCTTATTTTCAAACATTTATGCGGACAATTTCACCGCCAGCCTGGGCAGGAATTGCACACATGAACAAAAAACGGCCGCCCTCACGATGCAGGAATTTCCCTACTCTCAGCTTATGGCCCATACGCCTACGACCGCTATGGCCACGTCTCTCCTTCGGCTCGAAACCGCCACACCTTGAGCGACCATTCTCCTCCGGCCATCCGGCGCCAGGGTTGACACCCCTTTTCCGGCTCCTTATGATCCGCTCATCTCAGTACAGATGGAGGTACATTGATGAGCTTTACTATTACGCCCACAGAACTTAAGTCGAGATTGGATAAAGGTGACAAACTGGTGCTCGTCGACGTCCGTGAGCCCTGGGAATATGCCATTGCGAAGCTGGAAGGTTCAGTCCTGGTGCCGCTGGCCACGCTTCAACAGGCCCTGGGAAAACTCGATCGGAATGCAGAAATTATCGCCGTGTGCCACCACGGGATGAGGAGCGCAGATGCGACGGGGTTTCTCTTACAGCAAGGGTTTGGAAATGTAAAAAACCTCATCGGGGGCATCGACGCCTGGTCTGTCCAGGTCGACTCGTCCGTCCCTCGCTATTGACCCGGGAGGCTAGCCCAATCCATCTCGGAAAAATTCCACGGTTCGGCGCAATCCTTCCCGCAAATCGATCTTGGGCTCCCACCCGAGGGTGCGCTGGAGCTTTGCGCAATCAATGACGCTTCTCGCCTGCTCGCCTCGTTTGGCCGGCCCGTGCACTTCTTTGAATTCAACTTTGGTTAGGTCAACGACGATACGGAAGAGGTCGTTGACCGACGTCTCGATGCCGGTCCCCACATTGTATACGCCCTCCACCTGAGGCCCCATCGCCATCAAGTTTGCCTCGACGACGTCCTCCACAAAAACGAAGTCACGGGTCTGGCGCCCATTCCCATTCACGACGGCTTGCTCCCCGCGCAGCATTTTTTGAATGAAAATGGCCACAACACCCGCTTCGCCTTCAGGATCCTGACGAGGGCCATAGACATTGGCATACCGCAAACTCACCACCTGAATGCCGCTCATCCGGTGGTAGTAGGACAGGTAATGCTCGCCACACAATTTGCTGATCCCATAGGGAGACAGTGGTTGTGTGACATGCGTTTCCGGTGCAGGAAATGCCAGTTGTTCTCCGTAAATTGCGCCCCCGGATGACGAAAAGATCACCTTTCGCGCCCCGTGCTTGGAGGCCTGCTCCAACACATTCAATGTTCCCAGCACATTGACTTGGGCGTCGAACATCGGATCTTCGACTGACCGTCGAACGTTCATCTGGGCTGCGAGGTGAAACACCACCGAAGGCCGCTCATTGCGAAACACCCGCTCTAGCTTAGGATTCTCGATGTCCAGTTTGTAGAATTGCGCTGCCTTGGGCACGTTTTTGCGCTTACCCGTTACGAGATTGTCGACCACGACGACCTCGTGCCCCTCCTGGAGCAACCGATCCACAACGTGTGACCCGATAAACCCAGCCCCTCCGGTAACCAAGACTTTCATACGTCTCCTCGCCTCTCCTTCATCAGCCCCTTCAACAGCACCTGGACTGCATCGTGAAAACCCAGCCTACACCTTCTGCCCGCTTCCTCAAAGTATTTTCGTCCTGCTCCTGTGGGGGGCCAGGCCCCTGGCCAGCACTCCCCTGCCACGGCCACCCGATCAGGCTCATACCTTCCGCTGAAACCATGCGAGGAATTCGCGATTGCCTTTGCGGCCTTCGATCGGAGATTCCATGCGGCCTGCCAACTGCAAGCCAAGATCTCTCGCACACGACACCACTTTTTCCACCGTGGACTCCCGCAGTCCGTCATCCCGCACAATCCCTCCCCGGCCGACCAGCCCCTTCCCCACTTCAAATTGCGGCTTGATCAACGTGACGATGGAACCGGACGCGACGAGATACGCGACAACCGCAGGCAAGACGAGCGTGAGTGAAATGAAGGAGACGTCGATCACAATCAGATCGATCGGTTCCGCGATTGCTCCCGGCTCCAGATACCGCACGTTAGTCCGCTCCATAAGCACCACTCGAGGATCCTGCCGAAGCCGCCACTCAAACTGGCCGTACCCCACATCGACGGCATACACGCGGGTCGCTCCTCGTTGCAGCAGACAGTCGGTAAAACCGCCGGTCGAACATCCGACATCGAAACACACCATTCCACTCGGATCGATCTGAAATTGATCCAGGGCGCCGGCCAGCTTTTCTCCTCCACGACCCACATAAGGCGATCCAGCTCCGGTGACCTCCACTAGGGCCCCGGCCATAGTCGGTTTTGCCGCCTTGTCGACAACTCTGCCATCCACACGGACAAGACCGGCCAGGATCAATCTGGCCGCATCCTCCCGACTGGACACGAGCCCTCGGCTAACCAGCGCACAATCAAGCCGTTCCCGTTCTGGGCGAAGTTTCTGACTCATATGGAGAAAGGAAGTTCAACGATGATGCGCAGCCACAATGTGGCCTGCGTTGGCTCGGACGGCTACTATGAGTTCTCCGACTCATCCTCACCGGGAGAAAACGCTTGAATGCGCTTTTTCCCGTCTTTCTCTTGCACCAGGATCTCCACTTTCCGTTCGGCGTCCTCCAGCATCTTCAGGCACGTCTTGGACAACCGAATCCCTTCCTCGAAAATCTTCAGCGAATCATCGAGCGGGAGGTCTCCCTTTTCCAGTTCGGCGACGATCGTCTCCAGTCTCGCCATCGCATATTCAAATTTCACGGCAGCCACGACAACTCCCTTTGCTCATCTATCGATCGAAACATTATTGCCTGCACTCCTGATCGGGTCAAGCGATCGACGAGGGCATGACCTTGTCGACCTGACACACCAATTGTCCCTCCGCGAGTCTCACCTGAACGGAGGCCCCTACCGCCACATCGGAAGCTCGCCGCAAAACCCTCCCATCCGAGACGGTCTGAACGATGCTGAATCCGCGCTGTAAAATGGCCAACGGACTCAGGGCATCGAGCGCCGCCATCTGCAGGGCAACCGACTGCCGTCTGCCGATGAGCCCGCGGCGGGCTTCCTGCTCGAGGCGCTTGCACAACTGGGGGATGAGCACCAACGAGCGCTGAATCCGACTCTGCGGCCCTTGCGCGAGCAACAGGTGCCGGCGCTCCACCATCTCACGATGCAGCGTCGTGAGCTGTTCGGTAAAGATGCGCGTGAGTCCGTCTCGCAGCTCATCGAGCCGCTGGGCCTCCGTCTGTATTCGAAAGCGTATCTCGTGCAAGACGTTGAGCGACCGCTCAAACCGGTGGCGCTGCATCTGCAGCATGGTATCCACGATACGGCTGAGCCGACGGGCCAACTCATCCAGCCGTTCCATAATCTCATCCAATACAGGTACCACCGCCTCTGCTGCCGCAGAGGGTGTGGGAGCACGATGGTCCGCGGCAAAATCCGAGAGCGTCACATCGATTTCATGCCCCACGGCGGAGACCACCGGAACTCTAGACCGGGCGATAGCACGAACCACCGCTTCCTCATTAAACGCCCACAAATCTTCAGACGCGCCACCACCACGCCCGACTATCAGCACCTCCACTTGAGGCATTGCACTCAACGCGTCTATGGCCTCCGCAATCGATGCACCGGCTCCATCGCCCTGAACCGGAACCGGGGCAATGAGGATATTGACGATGGGACACCGACGGCGGAGCACGGCCACAATATCGCGAATCGCCGCCCCGGTCAGTGAAGTGACGACGCCTACAGTCCGGGGAAATGCGGGCAATCGCCGTTTACGCGCCTCGTCGAACAATCCCTCCTGGGACAACCGCTCTTTGAGCTGCTCGAATGCCAGCTGAAACGCGCCGACGCCCTTCGGCTCAAGCGAGTCGACAATCAGCTGATACTCGCCGCGCGGCTCGTACACCGAGATGCGTCCGCGCGCAATGACGGCCAGGCCTTCCTGCAGCGCAAACCGGAGCCGCAAGGCTCCGGACCGAAACAACACGCCGCGAAGCTGGCTTTGACTATCTTTCAGCGTGAAATAGAGGTGCCCGGAGGACGGCGCGCGCAGATTCGAAATTTCGCCCTCGATCCAGACATCCTGAAATTGATCTTCAAGAGAATTCCGGATGAGCCGCGTCACATCGGACACGGACAAGAGCAACGGGAGTGCAAGATTGTGCCCGGTCATGTCTCACCGAGCGGAAGGGACTGCTTCAGGGGACTGATCAATCCATCACTCGGATACGTTCGATCGACACCGCTTTGCCGAGCGTGGCATCCAGCTCAATGAGGACCGCGCAGAACACCGTCGGTCCCGACGCCACCTCAAATCGGCGCGGCATCCCCGTGAGAAACTTCTCAATGGCCAACTCTTTTTTAATCCCGATGACCGAATGCAAGGGACCGGTCATGCCAATGTCGGTGATGTAGGCCGTGCCCTTCGGGAGAATTTGCTCATCCGCCGTCTGCACATGCGTATGGGTTCCCGCCACCACCGTCACCAGTCCATCAAGATAGTGTCCCATCGCCATTTTTTCAGACGAGGCCTCGGCATGCATATCGAGCACGATGGCCGATACCTGCGACTTGAGCCGCTCCACCTCACGCTTGGCAACTTGAAAGGGACAATCAATGGTCGGCATAAACGCCCGACCCATCAGGTGGAGAATCCCCAGCGACTCTCCGCCCGGCGTCGTGAAGACGTAGCTCCCTCGTCCAGGCACACCGGCAGGATAGTTGGCCGGACGGAGCAGACGAGGCTCGCGAGGAAACACATCCAGAATTTCTTTCTTATCCCAAGCATGGTTTCCGGTGGTGATAACCGAGACCCCGAGGTCAAAGAGATCATCCACCAGATCCGGCGTAATGCCGAAGCCACCCGCCACGTTTTCGCCGTTGCCGACGACGACATCAATGGAGTGATTGGCAATGAGCTTCGGCAGGAGGCGAGCCACGGACCGTCGTCCAGGCTCGCCCATGATGTCTCCGATCATCAGTACTTTCATTCGCCGTCACTCACTTTGCAAAATCGACGAACCGGCTTTCCCGGATCACCGTGACCTTGATTTGCCCCGGATAGGTCAGCTCCTGCTCGATCTTCTTGGCCAATTCCCGGGAGAGCTGAAAACATTCAGGATCCGTGAGATCTTCCTGCTTGACGATCACGCGAATTTCCCGTCCAGCTTGAATGGCATAGGCTTTCTGAACACCTTTGTGGACGGTCGCCAGCGACTCCAGCTTCTCCAACCGCTTCACATAGGATTCCAACGCTTCGCGACGGGCGCCCGGCCGCGCAGCTGAAAGCGCTTCTGCCGCCGCAACCAGCACGGTCTCCGGGCAAATCGGCTCGACCTGCTCATGATGCGCGGCAATGGCATTCACCACCTTGGCGTTTTCGCCGTATTTTTTGGCGATCTCTGCGCCGAGCATGGCATGCGGCCCCTCTTCCTCATGGCTCACGGCTTTGCCGATATCATGCAAGAGAGCCCCGCGCTTGGCGAGTTTCACATCAAGTTTCAATTCGGAAGCCATGATGCCGCAAATGTAGGCGGCCTCCCGGGCATGGTACAAGTTGTTCTGGCCGTAGCTCGTTCGATATTTGAGCCGCCCCAACACCTTGACCAACTCGGGGTGAAAATCCGACAAGCCCACTTCGAAGATGACCTTTTCCGCCTCTTCGATCATCAGCTTCTCGATATCGACCTTCACTTTTTCGACGATTTCTTCAATGCGGGTCGGATGAATCCGACCATCGTGCATCAGCCGCTCCAGTGAGACCTTGGCGATCTCGCGGCGAAGCGGGTCGAAGCCGGAGATAATGACGGCTTCGGGTGTCTCATCAATAATGAGATCGATACCTGTCGCTGCCTCGATCGCGCGAATATTCCGCCCCTCCCGGCCGATAATGCGGCCCTTCATGGCATCATTGGCGATGGGCACCACTGAGATGGTAGCCTCGTTCACATAATCACGGGTCACGCGCTGAATCGACGACGCAATGATCTCCCGCGCTTCGCGGTCAGCGTTTTCTTTGGCTTCTTCAAGCAGGCGTTTCGCCAAGCCGGCCGCTTCCAACCGGGCCTGACTATCCATCTCCTGAATCAGTTGCCGCTTAGCTTCCTCGGCCGTGAGACTGGCCACCCGCTCCAACGCTTCACGATGCTGTTTAAGCGCCTGTGCGCACGCCGCGTCCTTCTGCGCCAGAACATCCTCTCGCTTCACGAGGTCTTGCTCCCGCTTGAGCATGTCCTGATCGCGCTTCTCAAGTAAACTGACTTTCCTATCCAAGCCCTCTTCACGTTGAGACACACGCCGTTCCGCATTCGACACTTCGGCGAGCTTCGACTTCTGTTCTTTCTCCAGTTCGATCCGCGCTTGAAAGACCAGGTCCTTGGCTTCCAGCTTGGCCTCTTTCACCAGGTTTTCCGCTTCACGCTGAGCCGACTGCACGATCTGCGCTGACTGGTCCTCAGCTTCTGCCCGGCGCGAGACGACCGACCGGCGACGCAACACTTCATACAGACCGGCGCCCAAGACCGCTCCAACCAACCCGATAATAATGTACGCAACAACGCTGAGAGAAATGGGAACCACCTCCCTTACGGCAGTGGGACAGGTGCACTGTCACCCTGCAAATAATCGCAGCCAGTGATAGAGAGGAGCAGGGAACTAAGGTAAGGAGTAGCTAGACAGGAAGGACCCTGACTACTTGAGCCAGTGAACACTGCAGTGTGGAATCGCCGTCGCTAGTCCAAGTAGAGGCGTGGTCGGCCTCGACCTGAGTCGTTTCTTCGGTCAGCTCGCACAGGAGAAGACCTGTGCGGCTTCGTTCGAACAGTTGCATATTCAAGCCACGGGGAATGCCCCCACATCCTGGTGAGCCTCTGGTGCTCCAACATCACTGTTGGTTGATGACACACCTGTCGCACTGGCACAAAGGGCCGAGCCCCCTGACTCATCCATGCAATCACGACCACACTGAAAAATAGAACAAAAACCAGCGATTCCATATGTTTAGAGCTCAAATACCGTCGTCAGATTTTCCGTCCTTATTCGAAGCGTCCTTTCCTCTCCTGCTCTTGTTGACCCTCAGGTCAAGACAACGAGGAAACGATAACAAAGGAGTGCAGTGAAAGCAAGGTGAAACTCACCGCGATAAGATGGACGGCATCTGCTGATCGATCGACTCCATGAGGGAAGCGACCCGGCGGTCGGCGGCGGCTTCATCCTGCCGGAATCTCCGCTCCGACTCCATTAACTCGTGGGCAAGATTAAACGCCGCAAGAACGGCCAGCTTGGCCGGGGTGGCCGACCGCATACTGGCCGCCACCTGCTTCATTTGTTTATCAACAATGTCAGCGAGTTGCTTCACGTAGGATTCGTCGGCCTCGCCGTTCACGGTGTACCGTTGGCCATAGATCTCCACGTCAATGGTTTTAGTCAAACGCCACCTCCTTGGGTTCATCCAGGCACTCCAACAAATCGATTTCGCCGAGCACTTTTTCGATCCGGGAACGGATATCCAGACGCTCCTGCTCCCAGCGCCGGTTTTCGTCATCGCGCACCGCAACCCGTTCACGCGCCAGACGAAGTTCGTCCTCCAACGAGGTGTTTTTCCGCTTGAGATCCTGCACCAGCTTCACGAGATCACGAATCCGAATTTCCAACGCATCGAGACGATCTAAAGTCATGGTATTTCCTCATTTCAAAGTGATGGTCGCACACGGTGGTTAATGGGGGCGAAATATAGAAAGTTCATGCCCCCTTGTCAAGAAAACCAGTCCCGTCATGACGCGCCGTGGAGCCGGCGATATTCCCCATAGCTGCGCAAGACCCGCTTCACATACAGCCGCGTCTCCTGGTACGGAATGAGCTCCACGAACTCGTCTTGCTCACGTCCCCGATGCACCGCAATCCAATTGTTCACGGCGATCGGCCCCGCATTATAGGCCGCGACCGCATGGGCGAGGTTGCCGCCGTACTGCTCGATCAATTGCCCCAGGTAACGGACCCCGAGGCGGATATTCGTTTCCTGGTCAAACAACTCCTCCCGCCCGACCGCCGGAAACCCGTAACGTTGCGCAACCGCATTGGCCGTCACCGGCATCAGCTGCATCAGCCCGACGGCTCCTACCACAGAAACCGCCTTCTCATCGTACTGGCTTTCCTCGCGAATGATAGCGGCGGCCAGATAGGGATCGACGCCGGTCACCCCCTGGGCGGCAATCGTCGGAACGAGGCCGGTGGGATAGGCCACAGTCCATAACGCCGGTGCGGTCGGCAATCCGCTCCGCTCTAACTTCTCACGAAAATGAACCTTCGCGACCCGTAAGGCGGGATGATAGGCACCCACCTCACTGAGCATCGTGGAAAAGGCCAGCAGCACATCCTGATCCCGGCTGTATTGCTCGGTCAACGCGCCCAGCTCTCGAGCCGCATCTTGGGCAAATCCTAACGTCTTCAGCTCAATTCCGCGCTGATACACCGCGTGTTTTTCAATTTCCGGACGCCGGTTGTCCGGCAACCGTTCCGCGTCTTCCGACGCGGGTCGTTCAACCGCGACCACCGCCGGCTGGTTCGCCGGTATTGACGTTCGTCGCGCGGCGAGCTGGCAGTAATAGCTATAGGCATGGCGCTGACAGACTCGCGCATACTGCTCGCCGACGTTCGCGTGCTTGCCATGGTCCTCGGCTCGCGCCGCCCAATACATCGCCTGAGGTTCGAAGCCATTGACGTGCAACTCGACGACGGCCCGGAAGGTCTCCGCGGCCTCCTTGTATCGAGCCGTGCGGTATTGCGCCCACCCCGCCCGCCAGAGCCCCTCAGCCCGTTGGCTGGCTGAATCTCCCAGCTTTGCGACCTGCCGGAACATGCTGATCGCGTCATCGAATTTCCCCTGATCTTCCAGCCATACGCCGGCAAACAAGTGCACCATCGCCCGCTGATCACCGGCCAGGGATCCCTGGGCTGCCGATCGCGCCAAATCGATGAGTTTGTCACCAAGGCTTTGTCGCAAATACACGCGGGCCAGCCACACCATGGCTTCCGCCGATTCCTGCACACGATCCGCCACTAATCCACGAAACGTTTCGCGAGCCTGGTCATATTGCTTGAGGCGGACATAGGCGATTCCTAATTTGAGGCGAGCCTCATACCGGCGGGCATGCCCGGGAGCCAGGGAGAGAAACCGCCGCAACTCTTCCACTGCCTCGGCTTGCATGGAGAGCCCCAGGAAGGCTTGCGCTCGAACGAGATACTCGTCGGCAGTCGGGACCCAAGACTCTCCGCCCAGACCACTGTCTAAGCGCGTCTTACCCTCACGGGCTTCCGGCGATTGCGGATATCGGAGCCACAGCTGCTTCAATGCGGCGCGCGCTTCCGGTAGCCGGTTCTCGCGAAGGTGACAGTCGGCCAGATGGGATAACGCCATCGGAGCAGCCTGATCCTTCTCCGCAAGCGCCACGGCGCGCTCCAACCAGTCCACGGCACGAAAACACACATTCGCGCTGTACCAGGCCTCTCCTGTGCGATAGGCCGCCTTTGCGATCAGGTTTGAATCCGGCACGATTTTGGGGATTGTCTCCAGCAACTCGGCGGCTTGAATCGGCTCGTTTTGCTTCAGCAACGACTCCGCGATCCAGAGGCGAAAATAATCGTCGATCACCGGCAATTCCGGCTGAGCGGCGCGAAGAAGTTTTGCCGCCTCGACCGGTTCTCGTTCAATAAGAAGGACTCCTAGCACGACCCGGGCACGCTGCGCCCATGGGGTCGACGGAAACAAGTCCATCACGGATCGCAGCTGATCGATTTTGAGCGCCGTCGCCTGTTCGCGCTGGGCCGGAGAACCGGTTCGATCGTTGACGGCAAGGGCCGAGCGGAAGCAATCTTCGGCGGAGACACAAAGAGGAGGAAGAACGGGCAACGGGCGAGGGGACTCAGCTGTCGCCGTCAAGAACACACTCGACAGAAAAAGACACACGGCGAATGCCGCTACACTGGTCCGCCAAGGAAGTCCGCGCACAATGCCCCTGAGCAGAAGGTGAACCGAGATCATTATAGCGTAACGCCGTATAAACGCGACCAGGTTCACCTTGCTTGTCACAAGTTTTTTCCCTGTGCTAGGCTCCGGCATGGTTTCGCACACTGCAACCCGTCACAACCTGCTGGCCTTGACCGAATCGGGCACAGCCGCATTCGTGGCGTCGCTGGGCTGGCCGGCCTATCGCGCGTCTCAAATCCTTCGCTGGCTATATCAGGAGCGGGTCCGCACCTTTGCCGAGATGAGCAATCTCTCGCAGAAAGACCGCGAGCATCTCACCGCCACCTGTAGTATCGATCGGGCCACGGATGTCCAGATCTTTGCCTCGCAGGATGGCACAAAGAAATTCGTGCTCACGCTGACGGACGGCAAGCAGGTCGAGTGCGTCCTCATTCCCGACGAAGACCGCCTCACGCTCTGCCTTTCCACGCAAGTGGGCTGCACACTCGATTGCGGATTCTGCCTGACCGGCACATTAGGGCTTACGCGGAATCTCCGTGCCCATGAAATCCTTGACCAGGTCCTGCTGGCGCAGGATCATTTGGAACCCAATCAACGCTTGACGAACCTGGTCTTCATGGGAATGGGGGAACCTCTGGCCAATCTCGACGCTGTGGCCGATGCGGTCGGTCGCCTCACCGATCAAACCTGGGGGCTGGGGTTTTCAGGCCGCCGCATCACCATATCCACCGCGGGCCTCGCGTCGCGCATCAAGGATGTGGCCCCGTTGAAGGTCAACCTGGCAATTTCTTTAAATGCGACCACCGATGAACTCCGTCAGCAGATCATGCCCGCCGCCAACCGGCTGCATTCGCTCCAAGCCTTGCTCGCCGCCTGCCGCGACTACCCCCTGGCTGAGCGCGATCGGCTCACTTTCGAATATGTCCTGCTTGCAGAGGTGAATGACCGGCCGGAAGATGCGACCCGCTTGATCAAATTGCTGCGCGGCCTTCGCTGCAAGGTCAACTTGATCGCCTTCAATCCCTTTCCCGGCAGTCCCTATCAACGCCCCTCGGATGCCGCCATCGACCTGTTTCAGAGCACCCTGCGCCGGGGCCACGTGGATGCCTACCTGCGTCGCAGTCGAGGGCGCGATGTCCTGGGCGCCTGCGGCCAATTGGGACGGGTTGAGATGAACCAAGCCCCGATTACCTTGACACAGATTCAGACCCGTTGTTAGCATGATCTTCGTACATGCTTAAACTGAGTACCTCCCACAAATCATCGTCGCTCCATCGATCAATTCTCGCGTGTTCGCTTCTGGGTCTCCTCTGGCTGACGAACCAGGGTTCCACCGCGCATGCCATCGAGCCCAAGGAGTACACCCTTTCCAACGACATGAAGGTCATCCTTGTGGAGGTCCCCAAGGCTCCCGTGGCCACCGTCCAGGTTTGGTACAAGGTCGGCTCGCGCAATGAGGTCATGGGCCGCGCGGGGTTATCGCACATGCTGGAACATATGATGTTCAAAGGCACGGCGAAATATCCCAAAGGCACCTTTTCCCGCCTCATCCGCAAAAACGGCGGAATGGACAACGCCTTCACCAGCCAGGACTTCACGGCCTACTTTGAAAATCTGGCCGCCGATCGTGTCACGCTGGCCCTTGAACTCGAAGCGGACCGGATGCAAGGGCTGATTCTCGACGCCAACGAATTCAAAACCGAGCGGGAAGTCGTCAAGGAAGAACGGCGGCTGCGCAATGAAGATGATCCCCAGGGTGCGCTCGTCGAAGCGCTCTTCGCGCAAGCCTTCATGAGCCATCCGTATCATTGGCCGGTCATCGGTTGGTTCTCCGATCTGGATGCCATGAACCTAGACGATCTGCAGCGCCACTACGACACCTACTACTCACCGAATAACGCGACCTTGCTCGTCGTGGGTGACATCAAAGCCGAAACGCTCCTGCCGGTCATCGCGAAACTCTTCGAACCGATTCCTAAAGGTCCTTCGCCCAAAGCTTTGGCCGTGACCGAAGGCCCGCAACACGGCGAACGCCGCTTCCTTTTGAAACGCGAAGCCCAAGTCCCCTTTGTCATGATGGGGTACCGGGTGCCGAACTACACCAGCGACGATTCCTATGCCTTGAACGTCCTCGAATCGATTTTGTCCCACGGAAAGAGCGCGCGACTCTACCAGAGTCTCGTATATGAGCAGAAAACCGCTTTGGCAGTGGGCGCCGACTACGGATTGATGCAAGCCGACCCTGGTTTGTTTTATTTTTATGCGGTGGTGAAACCTGGCGAGAAAGTCGAGGTCGTGGAGGACGCGGTACTAAAAGAGATTCAGCGGCTCCAGACAGAACCTCCGAGCGAACTCGAACTCCAGCGCGCGAAAAACCAAATCGAGGCCGCCCACATTTTCGAACAGGATTCCAACTTCCGCCAAGCCATGCTCCTGGGGGAAGCTGAAACCATCGGGGCGGGATGGCGCAAAGTCAGTCAGTTCGTCGAGAGGACCCGTGCCGTCACGGCGCAGGATGTCCAGCGTGTCGCCTCGCACTATATGGCTGCCGATATGCGCACGACCGGAACACTGATTCCGCTCCCGCCGCAAACACAATCGGCATCGCCGGCCCAACCGCACCAGTGAGCAGATACAGATGACGCGACAACAGCCCCCACATGCACACCGAAGCCGTCAGGCAGTAGGCCGGTTCTTTCTCGGGCTTTTCCTGCTGGCTTTCTGTCTGCCAAACGCACAGGGACAGGCCGCGGACATCGTGCCGACCCGCTCCGTGACGGCAAACGGCATGACCGTCCTGTTCCTTGAGCAACATTTTCTGCCGACGGTTGAGATCCATGCCCTGGTCAAGGTGGGGTCGGCCCAAGATCCGCCGGACAAAGCGGGATTGGCGAATCTCACTGCCAGCCTCCTGGATGAAGGCACTCAGACCAGAACGTCCCGACAAATCGCCGAACAGATCGATTTCGTGGGAGGCTCTCTTGCAGCCCATGCGGCGGAAGACTTCACCACCGCGTCAGCGCGCGTGCTGAAGAAGGACGCAGACCTGGGGTTCGCGCTCCTCGCCGATGTGCTGCAGCATCCCGCCTTCCATAAGCAGGAATTCGAACGGGTTCGCACCCAGATCCTCGGTGAAATCCTCAGTGACGACGACGATCCCGGCAATGTGGCCATGAAGGCCTTTCATCAGCTTATTTTTCACGGCCATCCGTATAGCTGGCCGGCCCATGGCTCTGAGGATACGCTCAGCAAAATCACTGTGGCCGATGTCCAGCAGTTCCATGCCCGAGAATATGTGCCGAATCAGACGATTCTGGTCATCGTCGGGGATCTGACACAGGAACAAGCAGCCACGCTGGTTCAGACACACTTCGGGTCCTGGAAAAAGGGCACGCCATCACCTTATCAGATCAAAAAGCCGACGCCGATCGACCGCAAAATGGTGCAGTTGATCGAGAAGGATCTTACGCAATCGACCATTGTACTGGGGCATACCGGCATCAGCCGGACGAATCCGGACTACTACGCCGTCACGGTCATGAACTACATTTTAGGCGCCGGCGGGTTTTCCTCGCGCCTGATGGACTCCATTCGAGATAAGCAGGGACTGGCCTATGGCATCATGAGCCAATTTGATTCCCGCTTGCTGCCGGGCGCATTCTTTATCAGCCTGCAGACCAGAACCGAGGTTACCAATCAAGCCATTACCGGAGTGCTGACCGAGATCAAGGGGATTCGCGATGCCCCGGTCACCGATCAGGAGCTGAGTGAAGCGAAGTCCTTCATCGTGGGAAGCTTTCCCTTGCGGGTCGATTCAAGCGCCAAGCTCGCCAATGTCCTCGCGCAGGTGGAATTCTACAATCTGGGGCTGGACTATTTTACAAGCTATCCGAAGGCCATCGAAAAGGTCACGAAAGACGAGGTCCTCCGCGTGGCCAAACAGTATCTCGACCCTCAACATTATGCCTTGGTCGTCGTCGGTTCGATTGCGAAAGCCAAAGTGAAGCAGTAGCTCCTTCCTTGCCCGATTCGACGACCGCACAACACGTCGGACTTCTGATGGTCTCCACCACTCCACTGATCGATAAGATTTCCCGGGCTCGACAGCTCCTTCGCGAGATGGGCTCGGTGATCGTGGCCTTCTCCGGCGGGATCGATAGCACGTTGGTGCTCAAACTGGCCCATGATGAATTGGGCGGGCAGGCCATCGGCGTGACCGCCGTCTCCCCCACACTTCCTGCTTCTGAACTGGACGGAACGCAGCAGGTTGCCGCAGAAATCGGCGCGGCTCATCGCATCGTCGAAACAGATCAACTCCAGATACCCGAATTTGTCCGCAATGATGCCACCCGCTGCTACCATTGCAAGACCGACCTCTATTCGCTCTTAGGCAAACTCCGAGCCGAATATGACCCGGCCTGTATCGTCGACGGCACCAACCTCGACGATCTGGGAGACGATCGCCCCGGTCTGAAAGCGGCCCGGGAGTGGGGTGTACGCAGCCCATTACTGGAAGCCGGATTCACGAAGGCCGACGTCCGGGAAGCTGCCCGTGAACTCCAGCTTTCCAACTGGGATAAGCCTGCCGCAGCCTGCCTTTCCTCACGCGTCCCCCGAGGCATTACCATCACCCGGATGACGCTCTCGCGCGTAGAACAGGCGGAGGCTGCGTTGATGCAGGAAGGCTTTCGCCAATGCCGGGTACGAGACTATGGCGAACTGGCAAGGATTGAGCTGACGGTGGAAGATTTGCCGACACTACTGGAAGCTGGCCGCCGGGAACGGCTGGTCGAGAGCTTGAAACGGGTCGGGTATCGCTTTGTGACGTTAGACTTGGAAGGATATCGCCAGGGAGGCGTAAGTCTCACCCCCCCGGCGGCAGAACACTAATTCCGGCTCTGGTAGGTCTTTGCGAGCGCGTCCAGGGCTTCATCTGCCAGACGGCGATGATCCCCATCCGTCAAGGCTCGCCCGACCACTTTCTCCGCAACCATCATCGCTAAATCCGTCGTTTGCGACCGGATGTCCTGAATGGCCTTGCGGCGTTCGGTCTCGATCTCGCGAGTCGCGTCGCCTTTGATCCGTTCTGCATCCGCTGTCATGCGCTGCTCATTCTCTTCCATCAACCGTGCCGCGCGCTCTTTGGCTTGAGCCAGCAGGGCGTCCGCGTCTTTGGCTGCGGTCGCCAGTTTGGCTTCATATTCCTTCAGCCTGCGCTCGGCCTCCGAACGGTGACGTTCGGCTTGATCGAGACTGTCCTTGATCTTTTTCTCACGCTCTTCCAGCATGCCCAGCAAGCTCGGGAACGCGTACTTGTAGAGCAGGAAGAAGAGAATGCCGAAGGAGAGAATCTCCCAGAAGATCAACGACGAAAAGAAATGCGATTCAAATTGAGGCATAGTCTGTTACCCAAATGAGTTGAGGGTTCTGAGCCGGGCATGGCCCCAGCATCAGGGCTCGACCGTCGATGCGCTTACTTGCGCAAGCCCATGATGATGAACGCAATGACCAGCCCGTACAAGGCGATGGCTTCGACCAACGCGAAACCGATCCACATGTACTTCCCGACGCGACCTTCGGCTTCCGGCTGGCGGGCCACGGCCTCAATCATTTTCCCGAAGATGTACCCGATTCCCACGCCGGCTCCGGCAAAACCTGCCGCCGCCAACCCCATGCCGACCAACGCTGCTGCTGCTGCATCCATTGTGTGTCCTCTCCTCCGTTTATAGACCACTCGACCTAGTGTGCGTGCTCGCTATGGCCGTGCAGGGTCACGGCATCTCCTAAATAGACACAGCTCAGCACGGTGAAGATATAGGCTTGAATAAACGCAATGCCGACTTCGAGACCGTTCATCGCAATCGTGAAGGCAAACGGCAACCATCCGATCAGCAATCCCCCGCTGATTGCCAATCCAAACAACACGCCCAAAATGACGTGGCCGGCCGTCATATTTGCGAACAACCGCACCGCCAGTGAAATGGGCCGCGCCAGTTGGCTGATCAACTCAATCGGAATCATGAGCGGCAGCAACCAGCCCGGGGTTCCAGGCGGCACGAGAATACCGAGGAATTTCATCCCATGCAGCGAAAATCCTAAGACCAGACTCAGACCATAAATACCCACCGCAAAGACCGCAGTCACGATGATCTGGCTGGTGACGGTATAGGAGCCGGGAATCAACCCGAGCAAATTCGCGAAGAGAATAAAGAGGAACAGCGTGGCGATCAGCGGGAAATATTTCATCCCCGGCTCACCCATGGTGTCCAAAATAATTCCGCGAATGAACTCGACGATCAACTCGGCCATATTCTGCAGTTTACCCGGCACCAACTTACGGGCGGCAGCGGCGGAAATCATCAGAAAGGCCACCAGCCCGACCACCACCCACATAAGGATGACCGCTTTGTTGATGGAGATGTCGACGCCGGCAGGCACGAGCGGAATCAGATCGTGCAATTCAAACGCATGTAACGGACTTTCTTCCACGATGATCCTTTGTGAGTCAGACGATTCAGGTTAACTCTGCCATCGTTGGGCCGATCGATAGGCATTGCGGATACCGGCAGCGGCTCCCAGCCCTAATCCTGCGACCAATCCCCAGGGATTGGAATCCAGCAGATAGGTATCGACGACCCAGCCCAAGCCTCCCCCGACGATCAACGCAGCGAGCAGTTCCGTCCCGATCCGGACAGCTTGCCCGAGCCCCGCATATAACGGATCCTGAGAGGGGGGCATCACGTGCTCACGCGCGGCACTCCTCGGCACAGTCGGAGAGAGTGCACCCATCGGCGGGCGCGCCATTCAAGCAAATTCGCTGGGGGCTTGTCAAGAAGTTGGCCGGCTATGACCAGGCCTTACGATGCGGTATAGTCGTTTCCTCGGGTGCAACACCCGCGAATGACACATTCATGACTGCTGTATCGCGCCAGACATTCCTCAATGGGCCGCCGCAACCGCTGGTGGTGGTTCGACCGTTACCGAAGGCGGACGTCTTCGAGCTCTATCAACGCCTGACTCTCACCGACGGCCCGTCTTTTCTCCTGGAGAGCGGGAATGGCACCCAGGCGACCGCGCGTTATTCGTTCATCGGCAGCCATCCCTACCTGACATTGACCGGCGGAGCGCAAAACCATCACCTTGGGACCGACGGGCACACCACGACCTCCCCTGGCTCCGTGTTCGATGCGTTCCGGCAGGCCTTCGCCGATGCGACGATCCCGAGGCCGGATGGGCTGCCGCCGTTTTTTGGTGGGGCCGTCGGATATCTCAGCTACGATCTTGTCCGATCGTTCGAATCCCTTCCCACCCTGGCCGCCGACGATCTGGGCCTCCCCGACTTGCACATGGCCTTCTTCGATCTCGTGGCCGCAGTGGATCACCACACGAACCAGCTCTACCTGATGTACTGCCCACCGCTCTCGCGATTTCGTGCTGAACCGCGGGAAAAACTGTTTCGCGAGGGCTGTGACCGCCTGGCCGAGTTGGAGGCTCGTCTCGCGAGCGCACAGCCTCCACGAGCCGGACTAACTCGCTCCAGGCAAACTAGTTTTGTTCCCAGCCAGTCGCGTGACGCCTATACGGCTCGCGTCCGACGCTGCAAGGAGTACATTGGCGCCGGCGACATTTATCAGGCCAATCTTTCTCATCGCTTCACCCTCGATCTCGATGCCGCGTGGTCGAGCTCGGATCGCAACCGATACGCCGGCGACCTTTACGGCCGCCTTCGCCGGTTAAACCCCTCTCCCTTTTCAGGCTTCGTGCAATTCCCCGAGCTGTGTCTCGTCAGCAGTTCTCCTGAACGACTCGTGAGGTTATCCGGTTCCCGGACTGATACGAGACCTATCGCAGGCACCAGGCCTCGGGGAGACGGGCAGCCGCAGGATCTGACCTTGCGCGCCGAACTCCTGGCCAGCCCCAAGGAACGTGCGGAACATGTGATGTTGGTGGATCTCGAGCGGAACGATCTCGGAAAGGTGTGCCGATACGGATCGGTCCGGGTGGACGAGTTCATGACCATCGAGCAATACTCGCATGTCAGCCATCTGGTCTCGGAGGTGGTCGGCACGCTGCAATCGGGCACCTCCCCCTTCGACCTCGTCCGGGCCGTCTTTCCGGGCGGCACGATCACCGGTGTGCCGAAACTCCGTTGCATGGAAATCATCGAAGAACTGGAACCGGTGCGCCGCGGGCTGTACACGGGAGCCCTCGGCTACTTCAGTTGGAGCGGGGACTTGGACCTGAATATTCTCATTCGTACCCTGGTCCTGACGAAAAACCGTGGCTACCTGCAAGTGGGGGCCGGCATCGTGGCCGATTCGGATCCCGATCGAGAATATGACGAAACGCTCGCCAAGGCGGGCGCGTTTTTTAACATTCTGGAGGCTGACTGCTGATGTGGGTATTCCTCAATGATCGTTTCGTGCCGAAAGAACACGCCGTCGTGTCGGTGTTGGATCACGGATTTCTCTACGGGGATGGCGTTTATGAAACGCTTCGCTCGTACGGCTCCCGCATTTTCATGCGCGACCAACATCTGGCCCGGCTGCGACGCTCGGCAGAGGCCATCGGACTCACCCTTCCCATTCCCGAGGCGCAATGGCCGGACCTGCTTCATGAGGCCATGCGCCGCAATGAAGTCGGGAACCATCACGTCGATGCCTATCTCCGCATCACGGTCTCTCGCGGAGAAGGAGAGATCGGCCTGGATCCCGCGCTCTGCCCCCGTCCTACGGTTGTCATTCTGACCAAGGCGCTTCATCCGTCTCCGCCGGCATTGTCCCGCGACGGCGTCACGCTCACCGTCGCCAACACGAGGCGCAACCTGCCCGAAGCCCTGTCCCCGCAGATCAAATCCACGAATTTCCTCAACAACATTTTAGCGAAACGCGAATCGATCGCCGCGGGCACCTTTGACAGCCTGTTTCTGAATTGGCGGGAAGAATTGACCGAATGCACGATCAGCAATCTTTTCTTCATCTCGAACGGCACCGTGCATACGCCGGCCCTGGACTGCGGTATTTTAGACGGCATCACGCGGGCGATCGTCATGACCCTCGCCGGGGAGGAAGGCCTGCCGGTGAAGGAAGGCCATTACCACGTGGCGGATCTGCGCCAGGCCGATGAATGTTTTCTGACCAACACCAGCATGGAGGTCATGCCGGTTTCACGGGTGGACGCCTTCCCGATCGGCGACGGTCGCCCGGGGCCCTTGACCGCGCGGATCAAGGCACGATTCGCCGCCAGCCGCCACAGATTCCTCGAGCCACTCGCCTCGTAACACTTCTACAATTATTTATATTCATCAATAGTTTGCGCGATCTCGCTCGAAGGGAATGCCGGCCTGTGTCTTTTGACAGGTAGGGGGTCAGCTGCTAGGGTTGAATCATCGGTCATAGACGCCAAAACGGTCAGACCTCTCGACTATGATGTCTTTGTCCACCTGCACCACACCGCTCCTGCTCCTGTCTGCAACCTTGCTACTGGCCCTTCCAGCGCGGGCCGAGGTGTATCAATATATCGATGCCAACGGCACCATTTCGCTCACCAATGTGCCGAATGATTCACGATACAAACGCGTGATATCGGACCTGCCTCGCTCTCGTACCGTCATGTCCGATCGCGAACTGGATCCGGTGATCGCACGACATTCCCGCGCTCATCGCCTGCATCCGGCGCTGATTCGGGCCGTGATCAAAACCGAGTCGGACTTCGATCCACTGGCCGTGTCACATGCAGGAGCCGTCGGGCTGATGCAGCTCATGCCTCAGACCGCCATGCGCTTTGATGTGCGGGATTCGTACAATCCAGATGACAATATCGGCGGGGGAACAAAATACTTACGGCAACTGCTCGACCGGTTTAACGGCAATCTGCCGTTGGCGTTAGCAGCCTACAATGCGGGGGAACATGCGGTGGAGCGCTATCGAGGCCTCCCTCCGATTCCGGAAACTCGGCAGTATGTCCTCAAAGTCCTCGGCCACTATCGCACGTTTCTCATGAACGCGCGGGCGTCTTCTTCCCGGGCCTACGGCTCGCAGGCGCCTCGGTCGCAAGCACGAGGTCTCGCTCCTTCGACGGCATCCCGTTAACCTGTCCCACTCCTAACAACAACTGACTATGGTTCCGCCACCCCTGCCGCTTGGCTTCGGGAAAGTCCGACCGATAGTGGGCCCCGACACTATTCTCCCGCCACAAGGCGGCATCTGTGATGCAGCGCGCCACCTGCACCATGTTTTTGACCTCCAACGCAGCCCGTGAGGAAAAGGGTTTGGCCAGCAAGCGCATCCAGCGAACCAATTGCGCG
>WBZX01000238.1_pt1 | contig 52145 bp, 40 predicted proteins | sample 5204211 | NCBI WGS metagenome assembly WBZX01 (sample SAMN12344362, study PRJNA552823) | activated sludge metagenome | biome: Activated sludge suspended growth; feature: Nitrification reactor; material: Wastewater; isolation source: activated sludge from nitrification reactor of wastewater...
CCGCGATTGCGCAACCTGCTGCTCGTCTTCGGCTCCGTCGCTGCACTCGCGCTGGCGTGCAAGAGTGACGATGGCGGCACCGACACCGCCGCCGAGCACGGTGGCGCGGAGCACGGCGCCGCGGAGCACGGCGCCGCGGAGCACGGCGCCGCCGACAGCCACGATCACTCGGTCGACACCGATGCGATGGACCCCGCGGTGATCTACTGCAGCTGTGTGTTCGCCAACTGCCACGAGCCCTACCACGCGAAGTGGGGCGAGGACGAGATGGCCGCCGAGACGGCGTGCCTCGCCGAGGCCAACGCGCTGCCCAGCAACGGCGGCCCCACCGAGATGGGCAACTTCATCGAGTGCCGCCAGCACTTCTGCGACATGGCGGCGGCGGATCCCATGGTCTGCACCAACGCGCTCGGCGACGCGGTCTGCATGTGATCGCTACGCGACGCCCAGGCGCTCGCGCACGATCGACGGCACGTCGAAGAGCAGCTTGCCCGCGGCATCGGTGACCACGAGTACCGTGTGCGCGCGGGCGGCCTGCCGCGCGGCCGTCAGGTTGTGCACGTCGTAGGCGATGTACAGCCGTTGATCCCACTCGCGCAGCCAGGCGGTGGTACGGACGCGATCGCGGAACCGTAGCGGCGCGACATGCCGGCAGCGCACGTCGGTGACGTACATGCGATGGCCGGTCGCGACCAACTCCTCACCGTCGAGGCCGAGCGGCGAGAGCATCGCCGTGCGCGCGACGTCCATGTACTTGAGGTAGTTGCCGTGCCAGACCACCCCGAGTGGGTCGCAATCGAAGAACGGCACCGAACTCTCGACGACGGTGGGGTGCAGACGCGGGGCCAACGCGGGGGTCACCATAGCATCGTGCGCGTGGGCGCGCGGGCGGTGGTTCTCGCACCACGGAGCTTCACCCCGGGCGCACTAGCGGCGGGCCTTGGCGCCGCCGGCATCGACGATGATCGGGATGCCGGCCTTGTCGGTGGGCACGAAGAAGTAGTTCGAGTCGCGGCTGTCGAACGCCTTGAGCTGCAGGTAGCGCGGCGTCAGCGTGGCTTGGATGGCGTCCTGCGCCTCCGCCTGGGCCTTGCCCCGCAGCACGATCGCCTGGGCCTCGCCCTCGGCCTCGATGCGGGTGGCGTCGGCGCGGCCCTGGGCGCTGGTCCGTGCGATGTCGGCGTCGCGTGCGGCGATGTCGACCTCGTACTTCTTCTGCTCCGATTGCTGACGGGTCGCAATCTTGCGCGAGATCGCCTGCGTCACGGTGTCGTCGTAGTCGATGTGGCGGATCGCGATCTGGTCGATGTCGACGTGGATCTGGCTGGCGATCTTCTGCAGCTCTTCGCGGACCTTCTGCTCGATGACCGGGCTCTCGGTCGCGAGGTTGTTGTGCAGGTGGTGCGAGAACTCGGCGCGGACCAACGTGATGAGCGCGGGGCCGATGCGCTTCTGGTAGAAGTCGTGGCCGACCTCGGTGTGGAGCTTGTATAGCTCGGGCGCGCGGGCGTGGTAGGTGACCGTGACGGTGACCGGCACGTGGAGGTTGTCGGCCGTGAGACCGTGGATGACCTCCTCGGAGTGCTGCGAGGTCACGTCGTAGATCACGAGCTTGTTCCACGCCCACAGCGGGTAGTAGCCGGGCCCCAGTACATCGTCGCGAAACGCGGGGTTGCGCAGGGCGCGGTACTTGAGGCCGGCCTCGCCGGGTCGAATGCTGTGACCGCAGCCGACCGCGGCCGCGAGGAGTACGAGCGCGAACATCGAGCGTGCCATGGTGTGGCTATGCCACGGTGGCGAGGATCGTGCGGCCTCCACGACGGCGCTGATTGGCGTCGGCGCGTCGTTTCGACGCGATCCATCGCTCGGTGCAGCGGCCCCAGTCGAGCCGTGCGTTAATCGACGACGTGCGACGGTCCCCCGCGTGGCTGCTGGTCCTCTCGGTTGCGTGCGGCCGCGCCGAGGATCCACCCGTGTCCGCGACCGCGAGTGTCGCCGACCCGCACGAACCGCCGCCTGTCGTCGCGGCCGTCGGCACACCGACGCGGCAAGAGATCCGCCCGGCGCCCCCCGAGGTCGCCCTCGCGTGGGTGCGTCCGAATGCGTGTCCCGACCTGGGCCCGATCTCGCTGACCAGCAGCGATGGTGCAGGCCTGCGCCTGGCGGAGCTCGATGCCCATGCGGTGATCGAAGGGCCGCTGGCGTACACGGAGCTGAAGCTCGGCTTCGACAACCCCGAGGCGCGTGCGATCGAGGGCCGCTTCGCCATCGTGCTGCCGCCGGGGGCTGCGCTCAGCCGCTTCGCGGTCGCGCACGGCAACGCCTGGCGCGAGGGCGAGGTCGTCGAGCGTGCACGTGCGCAGCAGGCGTACGAGGACAGCCTGCATCGCAGCGAGCGACCGGCGCTGCTCGAGGGCGGTGGCGGCAATCGCTTCGAGGCGCGCGTCTTCCCCATCGAGGCCGGGGCGCGGCAGCAGATCGTGGTGGGGTGGTCGCAGGCGCTGGCCTCGACCGCCGAGCCCTACGTGCTGCCGGTGTGCGGATTGCCCAGGCTCGACCGGCTCGACGTCGACGTGCTGGTGCGGCGCCCCGACGAGCGCGACGCGTCGCTGCTGCAGCGGGTCGAGCTGCACGAGCGCGACTACACGCCTGCGCTCGACCTCGAGCTGCGCACCGATGCGCTGCCGGCTCCGATGCTGCGCGCCGACGACCTCGTGGTCGCGCGTGTGGTGCCTGCGTTGACGCCCGTCGACGAGCCGCTGGGCGAGCTGGCGATCCTGTTCGACACCAGTGCCTCGCGCGCGCTCGACTTCGAGGGCCAGCTCTCGCGGCTGGCGGCGGTGCTGGCCGAGCTCGCGCGCCGACGCCCCGACGCCCACGTCGACGTGATCGCGTTCGACCAGGCGGCGTCGTCGATCTTCGCCGGACCTGCGGCCGAGTTCGGCCCCGACGCGCTCGAACGTCTGCGCGCACGCGGACCGCTCGGCGCCAGCGATCTCGCGATCGGATTGGCGGCAGTCGGACGCGCGTCGCGGGTGCTGTACGTCGGCGACGGCGTGTTCACGGCCGGGGCCACCTCGCGCGCCGCGGCCGTTGCGGCACTCGGCGAGGCTGCGCGTGCGCACGGCATCGAGCGCTTCGACGCGCTCATCGACGGCGGCGTGCAGGATCGTGGGTTGCTCGAGGCGCTGACGCGCGGCGAGCTGCACCGCGATGGCGTCGTGCTCGACGCGCGGGTGAGCGCCGGGCACCTCGTCGATCGGCTCGAGCGCACGACCGCCTCGGGCCTCGAGCTCGACGTGCCGGGTGCGTCGTGGTTCTGGCCCCACCGCGTCGATGGCCTGCAGGCCGGCGACGCGCTGCTGGTGTGGGCTCAGCTCCCGCGAGAGCGCGCGTTCGAGGTCCGCGTCGGTGACGTCGGTGTGGTCGAGGCCGCGCTTGCGGTTGCGACCGTGCCGCGGCCGCTGCTGGCGCGCGCCCACGCGGCGGTGAAGCTGGAGGCGCGCCTGGCCGAGCTCGCCGCGCTCGGCGAGGACGCCGACCCCACGCGGATCGAGTCGTTGCAGCGCGAAGTCGTCGCGTTGTCGACGGGCCATCGCGTGGTGACCGATGCCACCGCGATGTTGGTGCTCGCCGACGCAGCCGCCTACGCGCGCTACGGGCTCGACGCCACCGCGCTCGCCGACGTGCTCACCGTCGGGCCCACCGGCATCGAGTTGATCCCGCGCGGCGGTTTGCCGGTCACGGCGGACGACGAGCCCGAGCCCGAAGCGCCCGAGCCACCGACGCGCGCGGCCGATCCCACGCCCACGCCACGAGGTGGCATCCCCGACGTCCGCAGCGACGACGCGCCACCGCGACCCGCGATCGAGCCGACCGTGCCGAACGTGCCCGTGCCGAACGTGCCCGGGCCGATCGCGCCGGGTTCGCCGGTGCCGGAGTCACCGGGTCCGAAGGCCGGCGATCGCGATCCTCCGCGCAAGCCTGGCAAACACGCACCGCCATCGCGACGCCCGGAGGACAAGGGCGCGACGACGCGCCCGCCGATGCCGGGGCGTTCGCCGCCGATCGTCACGGACGCCCCCCAGAGCGATCCCCCACCGCCGCCGGCCGACACCGAGGAGCTCGCGAGCGACGCGGTGCTGCCACGGCTCGATCCCCACGACGGTGAGTTCGCCGCGATCATGGGGCTGCTGCGGGCCGGTGATCGCGACGCGGCGCTCGAGTCGGCACGGGCGTGGCGATCGCGTGCGCCCGGCGACGTGCTCGCGGTGATTGCCCTCGGCGAGGTGCTCGAGGCCCGCGGCGACAGGTCCGGCGCGGCGCGGGCGTACGGCTCGATCATCGATCTGTTCCCGGGGCGCGCCGACCTGCGGCGCATGGCCGGCGAGCGTCTCGACCGCCTCGATGGCGAGGGGCTCGCGCTCGCGATCGACACCTACGCGAAGGCGGTCGCACAGCGACCCGATCACGCCAGCGGTCATCGGGCGCTGGCGTATGCGCTGCTGCGGGCGGGTCGTCACGAGCAGGCGTTCGCGGCGATCCTCGCCGGGCTCGACCGTAGCTACCCGGGCGAGCGCCTGGCCGAGGTCGAGTCCACCCTGCGCGAGGATCTCGGCCTCATCGCCGCGGCGTGGTTGGCGATCGATCCTGCGCGCGAGCCGAGCATCGCGCGCGCCGTGGGTGAGCACCACGCGAGCATCGATCATCGACGCTCGCTGCGCTTCGTCCTGATGTGGGAGACCGACAACAACGACGTCGATCTGCACGTCTATGACGGCGCGCGCGAGCATGCGTTCTTCGGCCACCCCGAGCTCGCCAGCGGTGGCCAGCTGCACGGCGACGTCACGACCGGCTTCGGCCCGGAATCGTTCGTGGTGCCGGGCAACGCCACGGCGTTCCCGTATCGCATCGAGGCCCACTACTTTGCGCGCGGCCCGATGGGCTATGGCATGGGCAAGCTCGAGATCATCGAGCACGATGGCGCCGGCAAGCTCCACTTCGTGGAACAGCCGTTCGTGCTGATGCGCGATGGGGCGGCCATCGAGCTGCTCGAGCTGAGCGCCGCGCCGTCGGCCAGGGGGTAGGGCGCCAGGGCGCATGCTCGTGTGGCGCCCGCGGGTTCCGACGACGGCCGCGGAACTTTGCGCGACGGGCTCTGTCCAGCCCCGACATCGTGCGGCGAAGCGATCGAACCACGTGTGCGGTGCTCGTGATGTTGGGTCTTGGCGCGTGCGCGCGCGCGGGCGATCCGCCGCTGGCGGCGGAGCCCGAAGCGCCGGCCCAGGCGCCGCGCGACGAGCTCGATCCGCTCGCCGACCCGGTACGGGCCATTCGCCCCGACGACAGCCAGCTGGCGCGACGCAGCCTGCCGGCAGCCGAGGCGTCGCGACCACCCGCACCGCTGTCGTTGACCGCGAGCGATGGCACGGGGCTGCGTCTGGTGTCGCTGCGGGCCCGCGCCGTGGTCGAAGGCCCGCTGGCGTTCACCGAGCTGCACCTCGACTTCGACAATCCCGCCGCGCGCACGATCGAGGGCCAGTTCACGATCGACCTGCCCGAAGGCAGCGCGATCTCGCGGTTCGCGATGCGCATCGACGGTGAGTGGCAGGAGGGCGAGGTCGTCGAGCGGCAGGCCGCGCGCGTGGCCTACGAAGATTTCCTGCATCGCAAGCAGGATCCCGCGCTGCTGGAGAACCAAGCCGGCAATCGCTTCAGCGCGCGGGTCTTCCCGATCGCCGCCCATGCACGCAAGTCGCTCGTCATCGCGTGGTCGCAGGCGCTGCCCGATTCCCGCGCGGCCTACCGGCTGCCGCTGTCGGGTCTGCCCGCCCTCGACCACCTGGAGCTCGACGTGCTCGCGGGCCAAGATGCCCACGCCGACGGGCAGGTGACGGCGGTGGAGTCGGTCGGGCCGCGCCGCCGCTTCGTCGTGCGCCGGCACGGCGGTGCGCCCCCGGAGGACTTCACACTGCGCGGCACCGCGGGCGCGTCGGTGTCGGGCTTGCGGCACGGTGGGCTGACGGTCGCGCGTGTGCGTGCGCAGGGCGAGGTGTCGGCCGCGCCCATCTCGGCGCTCACGATTCTCTTCGACACCAGCGCCTCGCGCAGCCTCGGCTACGCGACGGCGGTGCGACGGCTGGGGGCCCTGGTCGCGCGGCTGGGCGAGCAGGGCACGCGGTCGCTCCAGGTGATCGCGTTCGATCAGGATGCCGCGCTGGTCTTCGAGGGCGCGCCCGAGCAGTTCGGAGCGCCGGTGCTCGATCGTCTGTACAGCCGGCGAGCGCTCGGAGCCTCCGACCTGCGCCACGCCATGCGCCGGGTCGCTGCCCGTGGACCCGAGCCGCGGGTGTTGCTGCTCAGCGACGGCATCGCCACCGCCGGTGGCGTCGAGCTCGATGGATTGCAGGCGGCGGTGCGAGAGCTGGGCGTCGCCGGGGTGGAGCGCATCGACGCGCTGGTCGATGGCGGCCTGCAGGACCGCGCGGTGCTGCAGGCACTGACCGCGGGCGTGTTGGAGCACCGCGGCGTGGTCCTCGATGCCGGCGATGATGCGGCCGAGCTGGCGCGACGACTGGGCGCCGCGACCCTGCCCGATCTCACCGTCACCGTGCCGGGTGCCGACTTCTCGTGGCCGCAGACCGTCCGCGGCGCGCAGCCGGGCGACGAGTTCCTCGTCTACGCCGATCTCGCGCCCCAGCAGGCGATGCGCGTGCTCGTCGAAGGCGACACCGCGATCGAGGTCGCACCCGAGCTCACGGAGGTCGAGCGACCGCTGATCCAGCGTGCGCTCGTCGGCGCGCGGATCGAAGCCCTGACGGTGCAGCGCTCGGCGCTCGATGCCGCGGACGCAGCTTCGCGCGCGCGGCTGCAGGAGCGCATCGTCGGGCTCTCGACCAAGCACCGCGTGCTCAGCGACTTCACGGCGCTGTTGGTGCTCGAGACCGAGGCGGACTACGAGCGGTTTCATCTCGACCGCCGTGCGCTCACCGACATCCTGCAGGTCGGTGCCCATGGCGTGGAACTCGGCAAGCGTGTCCCCTCGCGGTTGCCAGTGCGGGACGCAACGCCCGCGCCGAAATCGATACTACCGCCCCACGACGGCGACCTGTGGGGGAACCTCGAGGGCGCGGAGGTCGGCGAGTCGTACGGTCTGGGTGGCCTCGGGCTGGTCGGCACCGGCCGCGGTGGTGGTGGCGAGTCCGAGGGCATCATTGGACTCTCGGTGGTGGGCAGCGGTGACGGAGGCGGGTCGAGCCGGCATCGCGGCGAGGAGGGCCGCATGGGTCGACCCAGCGACGACGACGACGCTCGCCCGCGCGTCGTCCCGGAGGTGGTGCGGCGCCAGCCGCCGCCCGCACCACCGGCGCCGGCGTCCTCGCAAGGGGGACCGTACGAGGGGCGCATGGCCGAGATCATGGCGCTGGTCGAGGATGGTCGCGATGCCGAGGCGCTGCGCGCAGCACAGCGCTGGCTCGACGAGGCGCCGGGCGACACCCTCGCGATCGTGGCGCTCGGCGAGTCGCTCGAGCGGCTCGGCCGCCTCGTCGAAGCCGCACGCGTCTACGGGTCGCTCATCGATCTCTATCCTTCGCGTGCAGACATGCGCCGCTTCGTCGGCAATCGCCTCGACCGCCTCGCCGATGCCTCGGCGCACGAACTGGCGCTCGACACCTACGCGCAGGCGCTGCGACAGCGACCGGATCATCCCAACAGTCACCGCCACCTCGCGTGGGCCTATCTCCGCGCCGAGCGGCCCGATCTCGCGTTCGAGACCATCCTCGGCGCCCTCTCCCGCAGCTATCCGGAGGAGCGCTTCCGCGGTGTCGTCCGGGTGCTGCAGGAGGACGCGGGGCTCCTCGCCGCCGCGCTCCTGCGCCGCGACCCCGAGCAGGCCGACGACATCCACGCGCGACTGCGTCAGGTCGGAGCGACGCTCGCCACCGAGCCATCGCTGCGCTTCGTGATGAGCTGGGAGACCGACAGCAACGACGTCGACTTCCACATCGTCGATGCGAACGGCGAAGAGGCGTCGTTCCAATCGCCCAGGCTCGTGAGCGGCGGCGAGCTCTTCGCCGATGTGACGACCGGCTACGGCCCCGAGTGCTTCGCGATCCCGGGGGTGCCCAACGCCTTCCCGTATCGCTTCCAGGCCCACTACTTCGCCCGCGGACCGATGGGCTTCGGCATGGGCACGCTGCAGATCATCGAGCACGACGGTCGCGGTGGCTTCGGCTTCGACGACCGGCCGTTCGTCATCCTGCGCGACCGTGCGACCGTCCAGCTGGGCCACCTCGCCGGCCCGCTCGGCACCCGCTGACGCCGCGCGGCCGCACTCACTGCCACATGGCGAAGAAGTTGAACCAGCAGTAGGGCGCGCGTCGCAGGTAGAACTCGAGCCGCTCTGCGTAGCGCTGCGCGAGCCGTGCCGCCGCGGCAGCGCGATCACCCCGCGGCAGCTCGATGCGCGTCGCAAAGGGCTCGCAGTACAACGCGTAGGTGTTGGGCGCGTGGTAGAGGCCGAAGGTGAGGTACACCGGGCAGCGCAGCACCGCGGCGAGGGTGTACGGGCCGGTCGGCAGCAACGCGGTGCCGCCGAGCAACGACACCGGCGCGGTGCCCTCCGACAGGCCGGTGCGGTCGCCGAGGATCGCGATGAACTCGCCGCGATCGATGCACTCCTGCACGCGCAGGATCCAGTGGGGCGCCGCCGGATCGATCTCGATGACGCCGGCGTCGAATCCCGGCGCTACGGTGCGCAGCATCTTGGTGATGCGGCGCGCGTTGGCAAAGTGGACCAGGGGACGGATCACGAAGCGCTCGGCGCCGGCCATCGCACGCATGGCCTCGAAGCTGCCGACGTGGGCACCCAGCAACAGCGCGCCGCGGCCCGAGCGGGCCTGTCGCTGCAGGTGTTGGTAGCCGTGACGCTCGATGCGGAACGCCGAGCGCTCACCGGCCGCGAACAGCACCCGATCGAACGCGCACTGGGCGAACGTGACGATGTGGCGCACGACCTCGCGGGTGCCGGCCTCGGGCCACAGCCGGCGCAGGTAGCCCAGCGAGTTGCGTCGCACCGAGGGCGACGCGATCGCGTACCAGCTCGCGACCAGCCGCAGGATCACGGCGGCAAAAGGCCGTCCGAACCAGCGATAGGCGAGCAGCAGCGCCGCGACGCCGAGGTCGGTGCCGCGCTCGGCCTCCTGCAGCCACGCACCCTCGGGCGCGGCGTCGGAGGCTACCTGCGGCCGTTCCACGACCACCCCAGCAACCGCAGCAGCGGCCCGAACAGGCGCCCGAACACCTTGCGCTGCACGAGCCGCGTGTGCATCCAGCTGATGCGCAGGTTGTCGCCCCACATGCGAAAGTGCGAGACGCCGCCCTCGTCGGCGCTGACGTAGCGCACGGCGGTCGGCACGTTCACCACCTTCGTGCCCCACCACACCATGCGAACCGCGATCTCGATGTCGAAGTCCATGCGGTTGGCCGGCACGTCCACCGCCGTAGCAGCGGCGAGCGGATAGACCCGGAAGCCGCACATCGGGTCGTCGATGATGCCGCGCCCGACCTCGAGGTTGGTCCAGAACTGCGTGATGCGACGACCGATGAGGCGGCTGCGCGGCGCGGTGGCGTCGTAGATGGGCGCGCCGAGCACCAGTGCGTCGGGCTGTTCGCGCGCAGCTGCGAGCAGGCGCGGTGCATCCGCGAGCGTGTGCTGGCCGTCGGCGTCGACCTGGAGCGCGTGGCTGAAGCCGCGGGCGAAGGCCTCGCGCAGGCCGTCCTTCACCGCGGCCCCCTTGCCGCCGTTGCGCGGGCGGAACACCGCGTGCACGAGTCCGCTCGCATGCAGTCGCTCGACCTCGCGTCGGCCCGCGGCCGCGCTGCCGTCGTCGACCACGATGACCTCGTCGACGACGGCGCGCACACCTTCGACGACGGCGGCGATGGTCCTGGGATTGTCGTAGGTCGGAATCACCGCGCAGACGCGCAATGCCGACGTCGTCACCGCAGGGTGCCCGTGCCCCGCTCGGGTGTCGGGGTGTCGGTCGCCGCGGCCTGTTGCGCGCCGGCGACCATCGCGACCACGTCGGCCACGGTCGCGAGCCCACGCAGCTCCTGCTCCTCGACGCGGCGATGGATGATCTCCTGCAGCTTCACGACCATGTCGAGTGCATCGATGCTGTCGAGCTCGAGGTCTTCGTACAGCCTCGACTCCAGGGTGATGCGCTCGGGTGCGAGCTCGAAGACTTCGGCCATCATGGCGCGGACATCGGCGAAGATCTGCTGATCGCTCACGTGGGATTCGCCTCGCGTTCGGCCGCCACGAACGCGGCCAGGCTGCGTACGCTCCCGAAGATCTCTCGGTTGCGTTCGTCGTCGCCCTTGGTCTTGACGCCGAAGCGTCGGTGGAGCGCCATCGCCAGCTCGAGCACGTCGATGGAATCGAGGCCGAGCCCGCCGTCGCCGAACAACGGCGCGTTGGCGTCGATCTCGGCCGCGGTGCGGTCCTCGAGCATCAGCGCCTCGACGATGAGCGTCTTCAGCTCCTGCTCGAGCTCCAGATCGGGCTGGTGTCCGAGCTGGAGGTGGGGCGCACCGGGGGATCCCGCGGTCATGGGGACCCGAGATACCAGAGCGCCCCTGCGGTCGACAAGCCGAGCGGATCACGGTGCCGTCGCGGGCCCGGCGGGCGAGCTCAGCTCGCCGCTCGCAGGGCACCGCCGCCGCGCGTCGAACCCACGCGATCGCGGCCGTGGGCGCGGATCCGCCGGTGCACGATGACCAGCGGCACCAGCAGCAACGCACAGCACACCACCGCGAAGACCAGCGCCCACCGCATCCAGGACCACGCCATCGGAGCACCCGGTGCAGCGAGCGCCAGGGCCCGAGGGCGAGCGGCCAGCCCCGGTGCACCCAGGTCGTCGGCACCATGCGCTCGCTCACGGGGTCCCGTCGCCGCGTCCATCCGAGGGGATAGGACGGCCCGCGCCCGAACCCGTTGCAGCGTGGACGCGACGGCACCGGTCCGTCGCGCGCGCTCACCCGCGCGCGACGTCGAACAAGCCGGCGACCAGCGCGAGCCCGCCGGTTGGCACCAAGACCACGCCGAGCCCGGGATCGCCGTCGTAGAACCACACCCCACCGAGCACGAAGCCCAGTGGGATCGCGACGGTGCCGAACACCAACAGCGCCGAGCTGCGACGCGCGTGCAACAGCCCGAGCGCACCGCCCGAGCGCAGCGACGCGGCCAACACCGCGTTCATCATGCCCAGCAGCGCGCCGTGGGCGTGGGCGAGGCGGAACATCGTGCGGCGGGTCTCGACATCGACGTCGACGAACCACGGCACGCGAAATCCCAGCAGCGTCTCCAGCACCATGCCGCTGCAGGCGAACACCAACAGCGCGCCCCAGCCGAGGCGATGGTGACGACGGGCCAGCCGCGCAGACTCGTCGTGCTCGCTCATGGTGGACTCGCCGCGGTGGCGGGCTCGGGTCGCTCGGGCAGTACCCCGACCGCGGCGGCGATGGCATCGTGCACGCGCTTTGCCATCACGCGGCTGCCATCGCCGAGCTCGGAGGGTTCGATCGTCGGCAGCACCTGCATCGCGAAGTCGATCGGTCGCTCGGCGACGTCGTACCAGGGCTGGTGCTTGCGGAGCATCGGCGGATCGACACGAATGGCGCAGGGCAGGATCGGCACGCCTGCGCGTGCGGCGGCCTCGAAGGCTCCGCGTCGGAACTCGTGCATGCCCAAGCGGGGTGAGCGAGTGCCCTCGGGGAACACCAGCAGCGCGCGGTTGTCCACGAGCGCGGCGATCATGCGCTCCAGCGCGATCGCACCATCGGCGGGGTCCTTGCCGACTGGCGCCGCGATGTGGCCGCACGCTCGCAGCATGCGACCGATGATCGGCGCGCCCATCCAGGCTTGCTTGGCGACGTAGGTGATGCGGGGCAGCGCGGCCATGATGAACACCACGTCGAGCAGGCTGGGATGGTTCGCCACCACGACCACGCCGCCGCCGTCGGCCAGCAGCTCGGGGCACGGCGGATAGGTCGGCCGCACGATGCCGAGCGCACGCATGAACCGGAAGTAGCGCCGCGACCAGCGGTGCAGCAGTGCCTGCGCGGCGGCGATGCGAGCGGCCGGCTCGCGCACGCCCAGCAGCGCCAGCGGCAGCACGAACGCGGCCAGGATGGCCCCGAAGCCGCCGAACGCGACGTAGCACAGGCCCACCAGCACGATGCGGATCGGTCGCGGCATCGTGTCAGACCTGCGAGAACACCAGCGACGTGTTGATGCCGCCGAAGGCAAAGTTGTTGTTCATCGCACGGCGGATGGTCGCCTCGCGCAGCTCGCCGCGCACGTAGCTGAGTGGAGCGCAGCGCGGATCGACGTGCTCGAGGTTTCGCGTCGGCGCGATGAAGCCACCGTGCATCATCGCGATCGTGAACACCGACTCGATCGCACCGCAGCCGCCCAGGGTGTGGCCGGTGTGACCCTTGGTCGAGGACACCGGCACGCGATCGCCGAGCGCCTCGACCATCGCCTGACTCTCGGCGATGTCGCCGACCTCGGTGCCGGTCGCGTGGGCGTTGACGTAGTCGAGCGTGTCGGCGCCCACGCCCGCGTCGCGCAGCGCGGCTCGCATCGCGCGGGCCATGCCGTCGGGCGACGGCGAGGTCAGGTGGGCTCCGTCGCAGTTGCTGCCATAGCCGAGGATCTCGGCCCATACCCGCGCGCCGCGGGCCTGGGCGTGCTCCCAGCTCTCGAGCACGAGCGTGCCCGCACCCTCGGCGACGACCATGCCGTCGCGATCGCGATCGAACGGACGCGGATGGGTGTCGGCGCGGCCGGTCGACGCGGCGAGCATGAGATCGAAGACCCCCGCGACCGTCACGTGCAGCTCCTCGGCGCCGCCGCAGATCGCGATCTCCTCGCGGCCATGGGCGACCGCCATGAAGCCCTCGCCGATCGACTGACTGGCGCTCGTGCACGCGCTGCAGATCGGCACCACGCGCCCGGTGATGCCGAACGCCTGCGCGAGGTTGGCCGCGCAGGTGTGGCTCATGAAGCGCAGGTACGCCGAGCTCAGCAGACCTTCGAAGCGCTCGGTGGTGTAGAGGCGGCGGTAGTACTCCTCGGCGGCACCGGTCGAGCCGTCGGTCGAGCCGAATAGCAGCGCGCACTCGGGTCCCTGGACCTGCGCGCTCGTCAGCCCGGCGTCGGCGATTGCGGCTTCGGTCGCCGCGATCGCCAGGCGTGCGACCTTGCCGGTGGCGCGCAGCTGCTTGCGTCCGAAGTTCGGCAGCGCGGGATCCGCGACCGCGCCGGCGAGCGCCGTGCGCACGCCCCAACGGGCCCATGCATCCACGGAGACGATGCCGTGGGCGTGCGTGCGCAGGGCCGTGGCCACCTCCGTGACGGAGCTGCCGATGGGACTGACGAGGCCCATGCCGGTGATGACGACGCGTCGACGGCCCATGGCGGAAGGACGAGAGCATCGACATGGTGCCCCGGCAATCGCGTTTTCGCCACGCGCCCCGGTTGTGCTAGCGTCGTCGGCGCTCGAACAGCGCGAAAGCCAAGCTGGGGCATCGGAGCCGTTGATGGTCGTTTCGGGGACGAGCGCAGGCGCACGCAGGGGACGGGCGCGGGTGTGTGTGCTGCACGTCGGCGGCACCATCGGCATGACGCGTACCGCCAACGGGCTCGAGCCCATGCCCGGCGTGCTCGAGCGCTACCTCGACGCGATGCCCGAGCTACAGGGCTCGCACGTGCCGCTGCACCACGTCGAGCGGCTCGATCCCCTGCTCGACAGCGCCGACATGGGCCCGCGCGACTGGGTCCGCATCGCCCAGGCGATCGTCGAGCGCGACCACGAGTTCGACGGCTTCGTGGTCCTGCACGGCACCGACACCATGGTCCACACCGCGTCGGCGCTGAGCTTCCTGCTCACCGGTCTGCGCAAGCCGGTGGTGATGACGGGCTCGCAGCTCAGCCTCGAGCACGTGCGCAGCGATGGCCGCGAGCACATCATCACCTCGCTCATCATCGCCGGCACGCAGGCGATCCCGGAGGTGTGCATCTACTTCGCGTCGCGGCTGCTGCGGGGCAATCGCGCGCAGAAGATCCACAACAGCGACTTCGTCGCGTTCGGCAGCGGCAACCTGCCGCCGCTGGCGACCGTGGGCGTCGGCATCACGGTGCACGGGCACCTGCTGCGCGCGCCCGGTGAGGGCTTGCCGTCGCAGGTCGAGCTGGTGCGCGAGCCGCAGGTCGCGACCCTGCGCGTGTTCCCCGGCATCCGCCCGGCGGTGATCGAGGGCATGCTGTGCGCGCCGCTCGAGGGCCTGGTGCTCGAGACCTACGGTGCGGGCACGTTCCCGTCGTCGCGCGAGCACGACCTGATGGCGCCGATCCACGCCGCCACCCGTCGGGACCCGCCGACGGTGATCGTGAACTGCTCGCAGTGCCACGGCGGCATCGTTCGGCAGGAGGCCTACGCGGGCGGCCGCAAGCTCACCGCCGCGGGCGTGGTCTCGGGCCACGACATGACGCCCGAGGCCGCGCTCACCAAGCTCTACTGTCTGCTCGCGATGGGGCGCAACCACGCCGAGGTGCAGCGCCTGATGGGCGAGGACCTCGCGGGTGAGCTCGACGCCCGCGCAGCAGCGCCCGAGGTGACGCCATGAAGCATCGGATCACAATCACACCGATCGCATTGTTTGCAGTGCTGAGCTGCGGCCCAGCGCCCAAGGCCGACGACGGCAAGACCACCGCGGCCGCGTCGGCCTCGACGCCCGAGAAGGTCGGCTACGACCTGCGCCGGCTGCGGCCACGCAACGAAGAGCCGCTGGCGCAGATGTTCGATCGCTTGTTCGCGCAGGCCACCGCCGAGGGCAAGCAGTCTGCGGTGTTGTTCTCGGCCGACTGGTGCGAGCCCTGCCGCAAGCTCGAGCTCGAGCTCGGCAACACCCATCCCGCGGCCGACATCGGCCACGTCCGCATCTTCGAGCTCAAGGAAGAAGACTGGGAGGCGGCCACGCGGATGGACGAGTTCGGGGCGCTGCGCAAGCGCTGGTACGAGCCCGCGGACTCGTACCCTGTCTTCATCGTGCTCGATGGCAACGGCAACAAGCTCGAGGAGATGAAGGAAGCCATCGAGCGGCTGCAGGGCGCGGGCCAGGAGCCCACGGTCGCGCAGTGGTTTCGCGGCCTCGTCAGCTCGCAGGGCTAGCGGCCCACCTCGACGCGGATGGTCCACGAAGTCACACCCACGCCCGAGCCCACGCCGTCGCAGCTCGACGCGACGTCGACCGAGTTCGCCGACACACTGATGCGCGAGCTCGCTGCGGCGCCGTCGGTGGCCCCACCGGCGCATCACGTGTTCGCGGCGGGAACCCGGCTGGCGCAGCGCTATCGCATCGAGGGCGTGCTGGGCAAGGGCGGCATGGGCACCGTGTTCGCGGCCACCGACGAGCGGCTCGGGCGTCGGGTCGCGATCAAGGTCCACCACGGTCGTACCGCCTCGGTCGCACGACTGCGGCAGGAGGCGCGCGCGCTCGCGCGGCTGAGCCACCCCAACGTCGTGACGGTGCTCGAGGTCGGAGCCCACGACGGCCAGGTCTACGTCGCGATGGAATACGTCGATGGACCCAACGCGCGCGCGTGGGCGCGGCAACACCGTGGTGACATCACTGCGATCGTCGCCATGTATCTCCAGGCCGCCGCGGGGCTCGCCGCCGCCCACCGCGTCGGCATCGTGCACCGCGACTTCAAGCCCGACAATGTGCTCGTGGGCGCCGATGGTCGCGCCCGCGTGGCCGATTTCGGGCTCGCCGCGGCGTTCGGCGACGACGACGAGACCTCGGTGGAGATCGTCGCTGCGCACGTGGACGTGGGCTCGGTCGAGACGCGCGAGGGCACCACGGTGGGCACGCCGGCCTACATCGCTCCGGAGCAGATCGGTCACAGCCGCGTCGATGCCCTCGCCGATCAGTTCTCGTTCTGCGCGTCGCTGTTCGAGGCCGTGCACGGGCAGCTGCCGTTCCAGGGCGAGAGCGCCGAGGAGACGATGGCGCAGATCCTGGCCGGTGATCTCGCCGAGCCGCGCGGTGGTGAGCCGGTGCCCAAGTGGCTCGACACAGTGCTGCGCCGCGGGCTCGCACGCGATCCCAGGCAGCGCTTCGCCGACATGAACGCGCTCGCGCGAGCGCTGCGTGGCGGTGGCGCATCGCGGTGGCGCAGCCTCGGCGTGGGTCTGTTCGCGAGCTTGGGAGTCGCCGCATGGCTGCTCTTGCCCGCCGCTGCGCCTCGCGATCCGCGGTGCGACGAAGATCCGCGCGAACACTGGGACGAGCTCCGACGTCGCGTGACCGCGAGGGTCGAGGCCCAGCACTCGGAGCCGCTCACGCAGAGCTGGCAGCGGCTATCGGCTGCGCTCGGCGGCAAAGCCGAGGGCATGATCTCGACCCGGGACACCGTCTGCGAGACCACGATCGAACAGGGCTCGGTCGAGCGCGATGCCCAGCTGGTTCGGCTCGATTGCCTCTCGCGCGCACGCAACGAGATCGATGCACTGTACCGCGAGGTCGAGGGCGCCGATCTGTCTGTCATCGTGTCGCTGATCGACGATGCGCTCGCGCTCGACGACGCGTCGGGTTGTCTGGTCGAAGCGGTCGCGGTGTCGGAGCCGGCGGTGGTCGACACGCCCGAAGCCGCGACGTTGCGCCTGTCGCTTGCCACGCTCGAGGCACGCATCGCTGCGGGCGGCCGGGCGTCGGTGTTGCCCTTCGCCGACGAGGTCGTGCGCGCCGCGGCCCAGACCGAACGTGCAGATCTCATCGCGGCGGCGTTCGCCACCCGCGGGCGTGCGCGCGCGATGGCGGGCGCCGAGCTCGACGCGGCCGCGGACCTCGAGTACGCCATCGAACTCGCGCGCGCGCACGGCGAGGACCGGCTCGTGGTCCGCGCGGCAGCGACGATGGCGCAGCTCTCGTTCAACTCCGGCCGCGATCTGAGCGAGACCGATCGCTGGATCGATCTCGCGCGCTCGCACATCCGGCGCTGGCCCGAGGATGCCGCCGCATCCGTGAGCCTCTTGGTGCTGCAGTCCATGGTGCATCGCGGCATGCATCGATCCGACGCCGACGCGCTGCTCGACGAAGCGGAAGCCATCGTGCGAAGCGCCGAGCTCGGCGGCGAAGGAGAGGTGATGACCGAGCAAGCGCGCGCCAGGGTCGCGAGCGCCCGAGGAGACTATGGTGCGGCGCTGCGGCACGTCGACCGCGCGCTCGAGGTCGCGAGGGACACCTTCGGTCCCATGCACCCGCGGGTGGTCCAGACCCTCGATCTGCGCGCTTCGGTCTACGACGGCGCCGGCAACTACGACGAGGTCCGTCGCGCCCTGCGCGAGGCGCTCGACATCCAACGCGCGCTCACCACGGAGCTCGACCACCGAGCAGTGGCCACGATGGTCCAGCTCGCCAACATGGAGTCGTTGCTCGGCAACGGCGAGGCCGCGGTGGAGCTCTGCAACCAGCTTCGCGCGGCGAAATCCCAGCGTGCGCCGGCGCCAGAGGCCGAGCTTCAGATCGCCGAGGCCTGTGGGCTGGCGTCGTTCTCGTCAAACCGGCTCGACGAGGCGTACGCCGAGTACATGCGGGCGCTGGACGTGCTGCAGCACGTGCGCGCGGACTACGACGCGCGCGGGATTCTCGAGAATCTCTCCCTCATCGAGCGGAGCCGAGGACGGCTGGTGGAGGCCAAGCGCTTCTTGGATCAGGCCCTTCGCGTCCAAGACGCGCTCGACCGCGAGGACGAGGCGACGCCTGCACTCTCCCACGCCTACGGGTTCTTGCTCTTCGACATGGGCGAGTACGATCAGGCCGAGGTGATGTTCCAGCGCGCGGCGGGACAGACCGCCGGCATCCTCGGGCCCGATCACATGGATCGTGGATGGCCAGAGCTGGGGCTCGGTCGGGTCGCGCTCGCGCGCGGCGAGGCGGAGCAGGCGATCGCGCACCTCGAGCAGGCGAGCGCGGCATTCGAGCCCGACGATGCGGGGCCGCTACCGCGCGCGGAGGCGGCGGTGTCCCTCGTCGAGGCGTTGTTGCTCGCGGGACAGCGCGCCCGCGCCCGCGAGGTCGCCGAGGCCGCAGTCGTCCGGATCGACGGTGCCCAGGCGACCGTGTCGGCCGATGTGGCGCCGCTTCGCGCGCGACTGCTCGAGCTGCGCGACCGCGTGGGCGCGCGTGGGCGTGCGTCGGTCGTGGCCCGGGCACCGTAGTCTCCCCTGCGTGCAAAGCATCACATGCGCGCGCCCGCAGCGGCGTTCACGGGCTCCGGTGGCAGGCCGAGTGCGTCGTCATCGCGTCGCAGGGCGCCGTCATGGCCTGCTTGCTGCCGGAATCTTCCCACGCGGCCGTACGTGGGCTAAGCACCTGCAGGGAGAGCCATGCGAAGGATCTACGGGGCCATCGGGGTGTCGTTGCTGTTGGCGTGTGATCGCCAGGGCGAGGCGCATGCGAACGGACGCACGGAGATCGGCGCGCGAGCTCCGGCCGGCGAGTCCGCGGCCAAGCCCACGTCGGCCGGTGAGCGCCCGAGCGCCGCACCCGATGTCGCGCCGCCCGTGCTCGCGGACGCGGCGCCCACCGAGCCCGCCGAGGATCGCCCCGACGAAGCGGTCGTGCCCGAGGAGCCGGCGCCCCCGGTCGCCCCCGCGGACTACGGCGTCATCAAGCCCTCGCAGCCCGCGCCCGAGCCCGAGGCGCTGACGATGTACGCGATCGCCGGCTACGAGGTCGTCGCGATCCACGATACCCCCGATCCCGAGTCACCGAAGCTCGGCTACCTGCGAATCGGAGCGCGCACCCGCGTGACCGCGAAGGTGGAGGGTACCGGCTGCACCAAGGGCTGGCATCAGCTGCCGCAGGGCGGCTTCGCGTGCGCCAACAAGGGGCTCGTCGTCGATGCGGATCGCGACCCGGTGATGAAGAATGCACCGCCGCCGCCGCGCACCGACCAAGGCCTGCCCTACGACTACGCCTACGTGAAGCGTTGGAACTCGCCGATGTGGTGGCGCGTGCCGACGCCCGACGAGGCCGCCGCTGCCGAGCAGCTGCGGGTCACTCGCGAGACCGAGCGTCTCGCTGCCGAGGCGGCCGAGAAGGGGCTCCCGCCGCCGACGCCCGCCAAGCCCAAGCCCAAGGCGGGCGATACCGGCGGCGCTGACACGGCGCCCGCGGCTGGCGATGCGAAGCCTGCCGACGACGCCGCGGCCGCGCTGCCCTCGATCGACGACGAGCCCGACGCGGAGCAGCCCAAGCCGAAGAAGCAGGACGGCGACAAGGCCGACGGCGACAAGCCCAAGGCCGACAAGGCCGACGGCGACAAGCCCAAGGCCGAGCCCGTCGCGCCGGCGGAGCCGACGATCCCGGCCTCGCGGCTGCCGCTCAAGCCCGAGAAGTCGTGGCTCGAGCGTGGCTTCTACGTCTCGGTGGTCGACAAGATCACCGAGGAGGGCCGCACGTGGTGGCGCACCGCCCGAGGCGGCTTCGTCGACGTCGCCTACGCGTACAAGTTCGGCGCCAAGGACTTCGAGGGCAACCCGCTCTCGGAGGGTGCGAGCTTCCCGTTCGGCTATGTGATGTCGGAGACCACCAAGCTCATCGAGCTGCAGCCCGACGGCAAGCTCAAGACCACGGCCACGCTCGAGAAGCGTGCCTTCGTGGATCTCTCCGAGGAGGTCGAGATCGGCGGGCGCGCCTACATGAGCACGCCAGATGGGCACCTGATCCGCAAGGCCGACCTGCGCCTCGCCGAGCCGCAGCCCTTGCCCAAGGGCTTGCAGCCGTGGGAGCGGTGGGTCGACGTCAGCCTCGACAAGCAGATCTTGGTCGCCTACGAGGGCGAGACGCCGGTGTTCACGTCGCTGGTGTCGACCGGCAAGAAGGGCACCGCCGAGGAGCCGTTCGAGACGCCGACCGGGCGCTGGCGCATCCGCAGCAAGCACATCTCCACCACGATGGACGGCAACACCGCGTCCGACGGCAACTACTCGATCCAGGACGTGCCGTGGACCATGTTCTTCGAGGGCAGCTACGCGTTGCACGGCGCGTTCTGGCACCAAGGCTTCGGTCGCGTGCGCAGCCACGGCTGCGTCAACCTCGGGCCCAGCGCCGCCCGATGGCTCTTCTACTGGACCACTCCGTTCTTGCCGGAGGGTTGGCATGGCGTGCACGCGCACGCGGGCAGCCCCGGCACGACGGTGATCGTGCGACGCTAGCCCGCAGTACCGTGCAGCTCACCGCCATCTGTGTGCCTGGCCCCGAGGGCCGCTCCATCGAGCTCCGATCGCCCCAACGCGACGACGCCGGCATCATGCTGACGTTCCTGCGCGAGCTGCTGCACGAGTCCGCCGACCACCTCAACGCGCCTGCGAACAGCTACGACGGTGCGTCGGTCGAGCACCAGGCCGAGGACATCGAGCGGCTCGGCGCCTGCGAGCGCGACTTCTTCCTCAGCGCCTTCGACGACGGCCGCGTGGTGGGAAACCTGCTGTTCAACGCCACCGACGTGCCGGTGTCGCGCCACTGCGGTCAGCTCGCGCTCGGTGTGCTGCAGAGCCACCAAGGCATGGGCCTGGCCTCGGCGTTGCTGGGCCGCTGCATCGACGAAGCGACGCGGCTCGGGATCTGGAACATCCGCTTCACCGTGCGCACGTACAACCAACGTGCGATCGCGCTGTACGAGCGACATGGTTTCCGCCGCGTCGGGCGGCTCGAGGGCGTGGCCCGCATCGGCGAGGCGTTCGTCGACGAGTTCCTCTACCAGGGCGTCTTCGGACGCTAGCAGGCCTGCGTGTACAGCTGCGCGGCGTCGCCCTCGCCTGCGCAGAACCACACGTTGCCGGTGCCATCGCAGCAGCCGACGCCGGTGATGCCCATGTTGCCACCGCAGTCGCCGCCTTCGACGAGGTCGATGCCGTCCGGACACGCGCTCGAGATCATCCCCGAGGGGTCCTCGCCCTCGCCGCCGCACACATAGCCCATCGGCACCGTCTTCTCGCCGGTGGCACCCCAGCCGCAGCCCGCGGGCCCGGCGGTGCCGCTGTCGGCCGCGCTGTCACCGGACGAGCCGGAGCTGGCGTCGGTGGTGCTCGATGCGGTGGTGCTCGATGCGGTGGTGCTCGATGCAGTAGTGCCCGATGCGGTGGTGCTCGATGCCGAGGCCGAGCTGCTACCGGAGTCGCCGGCGTCATCGCCGTTGTCGAGGATCACACACGCGGTCAGGACCAGGGACAGCGCGGCCGCAAACGTAGGCTTCATCATGTCGAAGGGAACTCCGTAGGTGCCTCGCGTCGAACGCCCAGGCGGGCGTGGGACGAAAGGCTCGTCGCGCGATTCGAGTCGAACCGTCCTTTTCGGGGGACGGAGCCCGCTGGCCACACGTGGCGCGGCGGGAGTCGTAACCAACGCGACATCGATGACGCTAGCACGCGCCGAGGCGCGGGCAACCCGGCGTGCGCGCGCCAGAAGACCCCCTGACATCGATGTCAGGGCCGCGCGCGGTGGCGGTGCTATGTTGGCCGCCCGTGGCGCGCGATCGCATCGAGATCCAAGGCCTCACCGTGGAGTGCGTGATCGGCATCCTGCCCGCCGAGCGCGATCGCACGCAGCCGCTCGAGGTGGGTTTGTCGCTGCGGCTCGACCTCGGCGAGGCCGGTCGCAGCGGCCGCATCGCGGACACCGTCGACTACGCCGTGGTGCACGAGCAGATCGCGGCGATGCTCGGATTCCGCCGCTACAAGCTGCTCGAGAACGCGGCCGAGGAGCTGGCGGCGATGCTGCTCGGCGTGCATGCGCGCATCGATGCGGTCGAGCTCACGTTGATCAAGCCGCAGGCGCTCGCGCACGGCCGCAGCGCGGCGGTGACGATCTCGCGCTCGCGGGTGGACTATCCCCGTCGCAGCGAGGCCTTCCGCTTCGGTGAGGTCGAAGTCCTGCTCGAGACCCGCGAGGCAGGCCTCTATCTGCTGCATGTCGATCCCCGCGGCCGCATCCCGCGGCACCATCACGAGGTGATGCGCGAGCTCGAGTGGCTGGTCGAGGGCGAGCTCGTGCAAGACGGCGCCGCCGTGGTGCCGTCGACGCCGCGCGAGTGGCCGCTGCACCATCGCCACGCCTACGACAACCCGGCCGACGTCCGCGCGACGTTGTTCTGTTGCGACGTGCCGCCGTACATCCCGGCCGACGAGATCGACGAGGTCGCGCCGTGAGCGAGCTGGTGCTGGTGACCGGTGCGACCCGCGGCATCGGCCGCGAGATCGCGCGATTGCTGGTCGGCATCGGCCACCGCGTGATCGCGATCTATCGCCGCGACGAGGCCGCCGCCGCGGCGTTGGCCGCCGAGCTCGGCGAGCGCGTGCGCTGCATTCGCGCCGATCTCGGCGACGATGCCGAGGTCCATCGCGTGGTGATGGACCTCGCGCACGGCCCCGCGCTGTGTGGCGCCGTGTTGGCGGCCGGCACCGCCGTGCACGCAGAGTTCGACGCGCCGACCCCGGCGCCCGGAGGCGCCGCCCACGATCCCCTCGATCGCATGCTGCACGACGATCTGCGCGCACCGTTGGTGCTGTTGCGGGCGCTGCTGCGCGCTCAGGCGCTGGCATCACCGTCGTCGGTGGTGCTGCTCGGCAGCAACCTCGCGCGCCGCGGTGTGATCGGGCGCAGCCACTACGCCGCCGCCAAGGCCGGGCTCGAAGGGGCGATGCGGGCGTTGGCCCGCGAGCTGGGTCCGCGACAGATTCGCATCAACACCGTCGCGCCCGGGCTCGTGCGCACCGACATGACCGCGGCGATCGGCGACGACGGCTTCGAGGCCTACGCGCGCACCGTGCCGCTGGGGCGCGTCGGCGTGCCGGCCGACATCGCGCCGCTGGTCGCGTTCCTGCTCGGCGCCGGCGCGCAGTACATCACCGGTCAGAGCATCGACGTCGACGGTGGCTGGGGGGCGTGAGCAGCGGGTCGTGACCGTCGCGCCGCAATCGGCGATGATCAGGCGGGCGTGAGCGACATCGATGCCGGCGGCCTGCGGAGCGTCCGCGCCACGCGATACGTGCACCCGCTGCGCGAGGGCGGCTCGCTGCCGGCGCTGATCGAGGTCGACGGCGGTGATCTGTTCGTCGCCAAGTGGCGCGGTGCGGGGCAGGGTGCCACCGCGTTGGTGGCGGAGGTCATCGTCGGGGTGCTGGCACGTGCGCTGGCGCTGCCGGTGCCGCAGCTCGCGATCCTGGAGCTCGGCGACGAACTCGGCCGTACCGAGCGTGATCCGGAGATCGCCGAGTTGCTGCGCGCCAGCGTCGGCAGCAACTTCGGGCTGGGCTGGATCGCGGGCGCGATCGGCTACGACGCCGCCGCGCGCATACCCGTCGCCGACGACCTCGCCGCGCGCATCGTGGTGTTCGATGCCTACGTGATGAACGTCGACCGGACCGCGCGAAACCCCAACCTGCTTTGGGCGGGGGAGCAGCTGTGGCTCATCGATCACGGTGCGGCGCTCTACTGGCACCACGGCTGGGACGGCGCGCTCGATCGCCCCGCGCGGCGCTTCGAGCGGGTGAAGGACCACGTGCTGCTGCCGCAGGCCGGTGATCTCGCGGCCGCCGGCGCGTGGCTCGTGGCCGCGATCGACGACGCGGTGCTCGAGGCGGCGGTGCAGGCCGTGCCGGCGGCGTGGCTGGAATCCGACGACGTCGACGCCCGCCGGGCGGCCTATCGCGCGATGCTGCGAGCGCGTCGCGACCAGGCCGGGGCATTCCTCGAGGAGGCAGTGCGTGCCCGCGCGGGTGTTTGAGGTCGCGACCATCCGCGTGGTGCCGCGGATCGATCGCGAGGAGTTCATCAACGTCGGCGTGGTGCTGCACAGCCCCGAGGCCGCGTTCCTCGACTGCCGTGTCGAGCTCGAGGGCGCACGGCTGGCCGCACTGGCGCCGAGGCTGTCGTGCGCGATGGTGGAGCGACACCTGCAGGCGTTCGTGGCGGTGTGCCGCGGCGAGCGCGGGGCCGGGCCGATCGCCGCGCTGCCCCGCGGTGAGCGCTTCCACTGGCTGGTGGCGCCGCGCAGCGCGATGATCCAGACCTCGGCGGTGCACGCCGGGGTCGCCGACGACCCCGCCGCCGCGCTGGAGCGATTGTTCCGCGCGCAGGTCGGGCCGGTGTAAGCCCGCGCGGCGGCGCCGGCGTTCGGTGGGCATGCCTCGGCCCCGGCGCGTGCTCGAGTTGGTTGCGGTCGCGCTGGCGCTCTTCGCATCGATCGCGACCAGCCCGCGTCGCTGGTCGGTCGAGTCCCCCGAGCTCGCGGTCGCGCCCTCGCAGCTGTCCGAGGCCACGCCGCTCGGTCAGCGGATGTTCGTGGTGACGGTGTCGCCCGAGCTCGTCGCGCGCGAGCTACCGCTGCACCTGAGACTGCGCGGCGAGTTGCTGTGGGACAGCAGCGATCCCGCGGCGAGCTCGGTGCTGCATCTCGAGGTCGACGGCGCCAAGTGGTACGAGGACGACAGCGGTCGCTTCGACGTCGTGGTGCGTCCGGGCGCGCCGGTGGTGATCGACCGCGGCGGGACCATCGATCTCGCGGGTTGCCCGGCCGATCAGGCCTGCCGTCGCACGGTCGTGGTGCGGCACCGGTGGGAGCAGCCGGCGGACGTGGCGTCGCTGGCGTGGCGCGCGAGCGTCTCGATCTCCGACGTCCAGCGCAACCGTCGCGATCACGAGCCGCAGCACGAGGGCGCACTGCAGATCTCCGAGGTGGAGTGAGCCAACGGCCATGGGTCGCTCACCGCTGGCACATCCGCTGTCGCTGCTCGCGATCGCCGTGTTGATCGTCAACGACCACCTGCTCAAGTGGGTGTGGCCGGGCGTCGTCACCGGCAAGCTGTCGGACTTCGCGGGGCTGGTGTGCTTTCCCTTGCTGCTGTTGGCGCTACTCGAGCCGTGGTGCGGGCGCAGTCGCGACCGCCGCGTCGCCGGGCTCGTCGCGGGTCTCACGGCGCTCGTCTTCGCGATGGTGAAGACGTGGCCGCCGGCGAACCACGCCCACGCGGTTGCCTGGGGTCTGCTGCAGTGGCCCGGCGCGGCAGTGCAGGCGTGGCTCGCCGGCTCGCCCACGCCGCCGCGCTTCGAGGTCGAGTGCGTGCGCGACCCGACCGACCTGGTCGCGTTGCCCTCGGTGTTGGTTGCGGTGTGGCTGGTGCCGTCAGTCCCACTTGCCGTCGACGCACGTCAGCGTCGCGCCGCCGGGGAACGCGGAGTCGCAGACCTCGCCGTCCTGCGCGCATGCGTCGTTGGGCACCGGCGCGTCGGCGCACGCCACGGGGTCGGTGCAGATCCCTCCGCCGATGAAGTTCCAGCGATCGTCGGTGCAGACGAAGTTGCGCGTGCCGCAGTCGGTCGGCACGCCGCACGAGCGGTTGGGGTCGTCGCACGGCTTGTCCGATAGCGGCGCGGCCTGCATGCAGTACTGCTCGGTGCACAGCGCGTGGGCAACCCAGGTGTAGCCCTCGCACTCGAGCACATCGAGGCAATCGCCGTCGGGGTCGCAGGGCTCGGGGCTGAGCTCGAAGTCGCAGTCGTCGCCGTCCGTTGGTCCTTCCTCGCACGCGATCGGCGTCCCGCCGCAGCCGCTGCCGTCGATCTGCACCCACGCGCCGCCCTGGCATTCGTAGAGCCATGACCCGCAGTCGTCGCCGTAGCTGCACTGCGCGCCGGGGGTCTCGCAGCTCCCGCCGCCGGCGACCTCGAGGCATGGATCGCTGCCTGCGCTGGTGTCGTTGCCGCTGGTGCTCGGGTCCGTCGATGTGCCCGACCCCGATGAAGCGCCCGTGGTCGCACTGCCGCCACCACTGCCACTGCCATCCATGCTCCCGTGCTCGTTGCCGATCGGCTCCGACGCGAGCGAGCACGCCGTCACCCACGCCACCATCACGCCACCCAGTCCACGTTCCAACATCCAACGGTCCATGTGCTTGGGTTGTCCGGGTCGGCCCGGTTCCAGCTCGGTCATCGCACGAATTCGCAGGCCTCGCGCACGCGGGTCCGCAGCGCCGCGCTCGCGTGGCCGTGCGCGAACTCGGCGGCGATGGCCTTGCCGGCCGCGGGGCTGCGACGGCAGCGTCCGATCGCAGCCAGCGCGTCGCGCTCGGGCACGAGTGCACCGGCGGCGAAGTCCCGGCGGTGGGTTTCGACGAGTGCGAGCGCGCCAGCGATGTCGTCGTCGGCGAGGGCCTGCCAGGCGCGCGAGAGCAGGGCGCGTTCGGCCGCGAGGTCGCCGGGCCCGATCGCCGCCGGTACGTCGTCGGGCGGCGCAGCGTCGACGCTGCCGGACACCGCCGCCCGTGGTCTCGGCCGCTTCGTCGGCGTGGGCGATGACGTCGTCGGGCTCGCGCTCGCGGCGGTGGACGCCGCCGTCACGACCGGCAGCTCCGCCGGTGCGATCGTGGCAGCGGCGCTCGCCGGCGCGTCGTGGTGTGCGCGGCGATCGCTGGCCTGGTCGTGGGCCGGCACGGCGCCCGCCAGCGCGGTGGGGCGCCACGCCGCCGCGAGCCCCCACGCGAGTAGACACGCCGCCGCCACTGCGCACGCGATCAACACGGCGGCCGCGGTGGCGCGCCGCGAACGTGCGCGCCGGAGCCCGAGCGCCACGCGCTCCATCGCGTCGGGTGACATCGTGTGCAGGTCGACGTAGCGCGCCAGTAGCTCGCGGGCGTGCTCGGGCAGCGCGGTCGGCTCGCCGTGCTCACGCGGGTTCATGGCGCCTCCGCGGCGACGAAGCCGTTCGCCTCGAGGTGCTCGACGAAGCGCTTGCGAGCGAGTCGCAGCCGCGAGTAGACGGCCGCCAGCTCGATGCCCAGCATCGCTGCGACCTCGGGTCCGCGCAGGCCTTCGATGTCGACCAGCGCGAAGACCTCGCGGTGGTGGGGCTCGAGACTGTCGAGGAACCCGCCGACGATGCGGCGTGCGTCGGCGCGTGCGAGCGCGACATCGGGGGCCTCGAGTGCGCCGCCGGGCTCGAGCACCACCAGCTTGCGGTCGGCGCGTGCACGGCCGCGGCGGAGGTTCGACGCGATGCCGCGGGCGATGCCGTGCAGCCAGCCACGTCGCGAGGCCCGCGACGCATCGAACTCGGGCCAGCGTCGCTGCGCAACCAAGAACACCTCCTGCACGGCGTCCTCCGCCGCATCCGCGGGGACCCCGAGTCGCTGCACGGCGCGCCACACGAAGCCGGCGTCGGCGCGGTACGCCGCCGCGAGGGCGTCATCATCGGGCGCTGGCTCGCGTGCCATGGCGGGCTCACCTCCCCGGTTGTCCGGCTCGCGGGGTTTCCAGCGCGGCCGGGTCGCGATGACGCCAGTGCAGCCCGCACGTGGTCGCGAACGCGACCTGGCCCACGCGATCGATGTCGCCGGAGGGCACGCTCGCGAAGCCGCCGTGCACGGCGACCCACAGCACGTCGACGGCGCAGCCGAGGCCGAGTCGCGGGGCGAGCCAGCCGATCACGCCCACGCCGGCACCGACGCCGAGCCACGGCTGTCGCGCGCGCCGGGGGTCGAGGGCGCCGACACCCTCGGCGTGGACGAGGCCCGACTGGAGCAGCCCGCACAGCGGCGCGTCGAGGCGCCCACGCGAGAGCACACCACAGCCACGCACGCCCACCGACCACAGCTGCGCGACCAGTCCGACCGCCGGGTTTGCGCGGGAGTCGAGACGCCGCGGTGTCCACTCGTGGGCTTCGAGCTCGAGCCGCCAGCTGCGACCGAGGAGCCCGACGCCGAGCCCGACCACCGCCGTGATGCGTGGCGAAGGCCCGAGCCCGAAGCCCGCGACCACATGGCCGGTCGCCGCGATCGGTGCGCGACGCGAGCGGCCGTTCGGACTCGGCGGCGCGCTCGTCGTGGGTGTCGCGATCGTTGCGCCGTCGCCCGACGACGGCCGCGCGTCCTCGGGTGCGCGGTCGCGGTCGAACTGCGGTTCATCCGGGGGCGTCGCGTTCGCCGGCGTCGCGTCGACCGGGGACACCCGCGGGTCGATCGCGATCGCGGCGAGGAAAGCGGCCGTGCGTGCGAGCTCGAGGCAGTCGCCGTGCGCGAGCTCGCGGGGCTCGAGGTCGTCGTCGAACCACACCCGCAGGCGGTAGCGGCCTTCTGCCGCTTCGATCTCGGCGCGCATGCGCAGTGCTCCGCGCTGCTCGGGCGATCGCGGGCCGACCGTCGAGCGCACCTGTTCCTGCACGAATGACGCGTCAGGACACTGCGAGGGTGCCTGCCACCGTAGGTCCACCGGGTCACCGATCTGCGACAGCAGCAGCGTGCTCGCATGCCACGTCATCCACCCCATCGCGAACGGCACGTCGGCCTGCATGCTACCACGGCGCCGCAGCACCACCGGCTCGCGTGACACGCACGTCGCGGGGGACGTCGCGAAGGGAATCCAGGGCGACGCTCCGTTCGCGGTGCAGACGGCGTCCGGCGGGGCACGTGTTGCGCCGCGCGAGTGAAGACGTCATATCCCGTGGCCCGAGATCGAACCATCCGTCGCTTCCTCCCACGGCGACGCTACGTGGTGTCGACGAGGTGTCGACCGCTTCGATCGATGCGATCGAGTGGCCAGTGCACGATGGAGGCCCGCCGTGAGTCCAGTGCGTACCTTCGGCTTCGACGTGGTGATGCAGCTGGACGAGGCCCTCGCGTCGCGCCTGTTGGCCGCGCGCACCTACGACCTCGCGCGCGTCCCTGGTGGCCGTTCGCCGCTCGACGTGCTCTCGGTCGGCACACCGCAGGCACCGAGCTACGTCGAGTGCGGGATGCCGCGGCTGTTCGTGGCGCCCGGCGAACGTTCGGACGTGGTTCACCTCGAGCTACCGCTGATCGCGACGGCCGGCGTCCCGAATCTGGGCGGCCGATCGATCTCGTGCGAGGTCGGTGACATTCATGTCGAAGAGCAAGACGGCGCAATCGCATTCGGTCCTGCGAACGTCGACGCCGCGGCCGTCATCCTGCGTGCGATCCAGCCGCGACACGCGGCCGACGGGCTCGGTGCCACCGCCGATGCCGGCGGCATCGCGCTCGTCGGCGAGCATGCCGGCCTCCAGGCCGCCGTCGCAGCGGCGCTGTGCAACGACGTGCCGCCGGTGCCGTGCCCGCCGGTGCCCTTCGACGCCGTGGCTCGCGGCACCCGTGTGGGAGCCTTCTGTCGGGCGGCCGAGCCCGCGGGCGTGCGCCGCTGCGGTGGGATCTCGGTGGGGTTGCACGCCGGTGCACCACCCGCGGTGCCGCTCGCCAGCGCGATTCCGGACAGCCCGTGCGCCGACCCGTACAACTTCGCGCTCGTGATTGCGGCCGACGTGCTCGGCGGCGTGATCGAGGCCAACGTGCGCGAACGTCTGACGCCGACGATCTCGGTGAGCCTCGCGTCGCAGGCCCAGAGCTTTGCGATGCCGGGCGGCGTGGCCACGGTCACGCCGCCCGATGCGAGCGGGCTTGTGATCGTGCGCGCCGCGTTCACCCCCGGCGATGCGGGACGCGAGTTGGTGGTGGTGCACGGTGCCGACCGCAGCGTCGTGGTGCTCGACGCCGATGGTGTCGCCCAGCTCTCGGTTGCGGCGGCGATCGGCACGCCGATGACGATTGCGATCGATGGCCTCGTGAAGACCGGTACGCGCACGCAGGTCGTCCTGCGCCCGGGGCCGACACCGACCTGTACGTCCGAGGGCGTTCGCCTGCGGTTCGTCGGCGCGGTCCGAGAGGTCGACGGTCGTCACCGCGACGATCTGACGATCGACGTGCTGCTCCGCATCGTCGTCGACGGCTCGCAGCAGGCGCGCTTGACCACTGGAACGCCGAAGCTAATCGAGGTCCAAGGCGAGCCCGGGTTGGAGTTCTTGGCCTGGTTCATGGGCGAGGGCTTCGTCTCGACCATCGGCGTGGGTGTGCTCGAAGATCTCCACCGTCGAATCGTCGACGCGATGGTGGGCCGCTTCCGCGAGCTCGGCCCGGTCGCGGACGGGGCCGGGCTGACCGATGCGTTCGCCTTTGTGGCCTTCTTCGAGGCGCTGCGGCTGGGTTCGGATGGCCTGACGATCACCGGTCGCGCCGATGCCGGCATCTACCACGCGAGCGGTCGCCGGCGGGTGTCCGCGTCTGCGCGTCGCTTTGCGTTGGCCGGCGGCGGTGTGCACCACCTCGCCGCGTGGACGGCCACGCCCGAGGGCACCCTGCAGCTCGGCTTCGGTGGGCCGCACGGTGTCATCGTCGAAGGTGCCAGCAAGTTGTTCTGGCGCGCCACCTACGACGAGACGGTGCAGGCCGACTACGACCACGCCGCCGCAACCCTCGCGCCCGGCGGCACGATCGCGTTCGTGATCGACGGCGGGCCCGACCTCACCAAGGTTCTCGTCGAGCGCGGCGCTGGCGATGACGCCGATGTGCTCGTCTTCTCGTGGATCTCGTGGGTCAAGCGCGCGCAGCGTGGTGTCACGCTGCGATTCTCGGTGGGACGCGAGGTCGTGGAGACCGTCAAGCATCCGATGTTCACCGTGCGACAGAACGCGTACCACGGCGCCGTGGAGTGCGAGACCAGTCGCATCACGCTGAACGCCGACACCCTCGCCGGCGCGCCCGCGACCGGCTACCGCGAGCACTGGTACTGGGATGGGCACCCACTACAGCCCGGTGTCGTGCACGAGTTCGCAGGCGGCAGGGTCGTGCTCGACGCCGAGAAGCGGCGCATCGCCTACGACATCGACCCGCGTGATGGCGACGCCACCAAGATGGCCTTCGCGCACGAGGCCCACTTCGCGGGCGTCGACGCGCTGGGGCGCGCCTTCGAAGACACCGTGCTGATTCCGACGCCGGTGTTCGCCTACGTTCGGCAGCCGCACGCCGACGCCCGTCGCTGGCGCGGCCGGGCGCTCGAGGACCCTCGCCGCGATCTCGACTTCTGCCAGATCGACGATCCCCGCGTGCGGGCGGCGACCGTCCGCGCACAGCTCGAGGCGCTGGTCGGGCACATGGAAACCCTGCTGGCCCGCAAGGTCGCAGCGGACGGACCCGAGATGAACGCCGCGATCGCGCGCGCGCTCGGGATCGCCGACGCCGCGGGGATGCTCCCGTCGCCGCCCGACCGCCGTGGCGAGCTGCGCGAGCACATGCCGACCGCGCGTCTCGATCCGGTGGGCTAGTAGCGATCGAGCGCGGGCCGTGAAGGCCGCGGAGGGGATCACTTCGGGCCCCTCGCGACACTCCCCTTGCGAATGACGCAGACCCACCGCAAGCCGATCGGCAAGCCATTGCGCACCTCCACCAACGGAGGTCCACGATGACCGCCGTGCGCACCTTCGGCTTCGACGTCGTGCTGCAGCTCGACGAGGCCCTGACGTCACGGCTGCTGGCCGCGCGGACGTACGACCTCGCGCGGATCCCCGGTGGGCACTCGCCGCTCGACGTGCTCTCGGTCGGCACCGCGGAGGCACCGAGCTACGTCGAGTGCGGCATGCCGCGGGTCTTCGCGGTGGCCGGTGACCCCGCCGACGTCGTGCACATCGAGCTGCCGTTCATCGCCAGTGCCGGCCAGCCGACCTTCGGCAACCTATCGGTCGCCTGCGAGCTCGGCGACGTCCACCTGCGTGCGAAGCAGGGCGACATCGACATCGATCTCACGACGGTCGACGCCACCGACGTCGCGCTTCACGTGATCGAGGTCAGCCCCGCCGCCGACGGGCTCGGCGCGACCGCAACCCCCGGGCTGTTCGACCTACCCGGCGACCTCGCCGAGTTGAAGGCCGCGATCGCAGCCGCCGCGAGGACGAACAGCCAACGCGTGCCGCTACCGCCGGTCGACATCGATGGCGTGGCGCGCAGCTCCATCCTCGCGCCGTTCCCCAGCACCGCAGAGGCCGCGGGCAATCGCGTGTGTGGTGGCGTGACCGTGGGCCTGTATGCCGGCGTCGCGCCGTCGCAGGCGATCGGCAGCGCCATCCCGCAGAGTCCATCCTCGGATCCATACAACTTCGCCCTCGTGATCGCGTCGGACGTGCTCGGCGGCCTGATCGACCGGCTCGTGCACGATCGACTGACGCCCTCGGTATCGCCGTGGGTGCCGATTGCACCGCAGAAGCTGGCGATGCCCGGCGGCGTGGCGACGATCGGCCCGCCCGACGCGAGCGGGCGCATCACCGTCGCAGTCGCGTTCGGTGCAGCCGATGCGGGGCGCGAGCTGGTGGTCGAGCACGGCGGCGATCGGCACACCGCTGCGCTCGACGCAGTCGGCGCGGCCAATGTGTCGTTCGTCGGGGCCATCGGCGATCCCGTGACGATCACCATCGACGGCTTGATGAAGAAGGTCGCGGCCTCGCGCGTGCTCGTGCGGCCCGGTGCCCGTCCGTACTGCACCCCGGAGGGCATTCGTCTGCAGTTCGAGGGCGAGATCCGCTACGTCGACGCGCACACCACCGACTCGCTGAGGTTCGACGTGTTGCTGCCCTTGGGCATCGATCGATCGCAGCAGGCGCGGCTCGCCGTCGGGACCCCGAAGCTGATCGAGATCGACGCCGATCCGGGGCTCGAGTTCCTGGCGTGGTTCATCGGCGAGGGCTTCTTCTCGACCCTCGGCGCGGCGCTGCTCGAGGGGCTCTACAGCCAGATCCTCACCGCGATGATCAACCGCTTCGGAGATCTCGGTGGCCTGGTTGCGGATCTCGACCTGCCCGAGCTACCCGAGATCGCCGGCATCGCAATGTTCTTCGAGGAGCTCCGCACCAGTCGCGATGGGCTGTTGGTGAGCGGGCACGCCGACGCCGGCATCTACCACGCGGCCGGCCGGCGGCGGGTCACGCTGGGCGCCACGCAGGAGTTCGTGGTGTCGGGCGGCGGCGTCTATCACGTCGCAGACTGGACGCCCGCGGGCGACGGCGCGATCGAGCTGAGCTTCCGCGGGCCGCACCGAGCCTTCGCCGACGGCGCCGCCGAGCTGTTCTGGCGCCGCGGCTACGACGAGTGCGTGCAGGCGAGCTACGAGCACACCATCGCGACCATCCCCGCCGGCGGCGCCGTTGCGTTCGTCATCGAGGGGGCGCGGGATCTCACAAAGGTGTTGGTCGAGCGCGGCGTCGGCGACGAGGCCGACGCGCTGACCTTCTCGTGGATCGCGTGGGTGAAGCGGGCGCGGCGCGGCGTCACGTTGCGATCGTCGGTGCAGCGCGAGGTGGTCGCGACCGTGCGGCACGCGATCTTCACGGTCAAGGAGTACGCTTACAGCGGACTCGTCGACCACGAAGCCAGCCGCATCACGCTGACGGCCGACACCCTCGCGGGCGCGCCGGCGACCGGCTACGCCGAGCGTTGGTTCTGGGACGGGCACCCGCTGCAAGACGGCGTGACCCACGAGTTCGCGGGCGGCTCGGTGCAGCTGTTCGCCGCGCAGCGACGACTTTCCTTTCGCGTCGATCCTCGCACGGGCGATCCGACCAAGATGGCGCTCGCCCACGAGGTGCGCTTCACCGGCGTCGACGCGCTGCTGCGTCCGTTCGACGACACCGTGCTCATTCCGACACCGGTGTTCCGCTACATGCCGCAGGGGCTGGCGGACAGCGGGCGTTGGCGAGACCGTCCGCTCGACGATCCCCGCCGTGATCTCGACTTCCGCGACATCCCCGATCCGCGGGTGCGGCTGGCCGCCGCGCGCGCGCGTCTCGAGGCGTTGGTCGGGCGCATGGAAGACCTCGTGGCGCGCAACGCTCCGCCCGACGGGCCGGAGATCAACGCTGCGGTTGCGCGCGCGCTCCGAATCGCAGGCGCCGCGGGCTTGTTGGCGCCCGCACGCGAGACTCGCGTCGAACCCCGCGAGGTCTCGACGGTGCGACGCCGTGCGCCGACCTGAGAACCGCCGACGCCGACGCTACCGTCGACCGCGGGGCGCCGGAGGACGCGCGGTGCGTGGGTCCGCTGGCCAGTCGTGCCGCGGATAGCGTCGCATCAGCGCCTTGCGGATCTCGGCGTAGTGGCGGTCCCAGAAGCCCGCGAGGTCGGTGGTGATCTGCACCGGTCGATGGTTGGGCGCGAGCAGGCGGATCGCGACCGCCACGCGACCCTCGGCGACGCGCGGACCCGCGAGGCTGCCGAAGAAGTCCTGCAGTCGCGACTCGATCCACGGCGGCTGGTCGGGCTCGTAGTGGACGCGCACGCGTCGCTGCCCGTCGAGCGCGACATGGGCCGGGGCGATGCGCTCGAAGCGATCGCGGGCGCTGCCGAGCGTGCCGAGCAGCGCGCCGAGCAGATCGGCGCGGCGGAGCTCCGCGAAGGATCGTCGCCCATTGCAGGCCTCGCGCAGGACCTGCTCGAAGGCGCCGGCATCGAGCAGCGGGATCGCGGGGTCGATGCCGTGGGCGAACGCGGCGCGGGCCGAGAGCTCCGCGAGTGCGTCGGGCTCGTCGATCCACGCCGAGGCCCCGCGCGCGCGCGCGGCCTCGAACAACGCGTTCGCGGTGGCCTCGCTGGGCTCGTGTTCGCGCCGCGACTCGAGCAGCAGGCCATCCCAGCGGGTCTCGACCACCGCGTCGACGCGCTCGCGCTCGGCGTCGAAGCTGGCCACGCGACGCTCCTCGAGGCGATCGATGTCGAGCTCGAGCAACCACTCGGGCTCGATCGCGGCGGCGAGGTTGACCAGCACCTGCGGGCCCGAGGCGCCCTCGCGGCGAGCGGTCGCCTGCAGTGCGACCACGAACGCGGCCGATTGCACCGCAGAGTCCTCCGCCAGTTCGGCAGTGCCGCCACCGCCCGCGAACGCGAGCTTGCGACGCGCGCCCGCGGCCCTGGGGCGCACGGCCGCGACGCGATCGGGGAAGCCCGACAGCAGTGCGACGCCGAGGGCGTCCTCGTCGAGGTCCTGCTCGCGCTTGCTGCCACGCGCGAGTGAGCGCCACACCTCGAGCACCGTCCGACACGCGCCATGGTCGAGTCCGAGTCCACCGGCGCGACCGGGGTCGCGCTCGAAGGCCCGCAGATCGTCGAGGTCGACCACGACGTCGGAGCTCGCGGTGGTCGCCGCGCGTCGCGATCGCTCGGGGCCGCCGCGTCGGATCGAACGCTCCGACAGCAGCGCGGCTGCCCCTGCGGCGGCGTGGCCGACCCCCAGCGAAGCACCCGCCTGCAGCACGCGGGCGAGTCGCGGGTGCACCGGGTAGCGCAGCAGCGTGCGACCGCGATCGGTCAGCGCTGCGGTGACGGCGTCGATCGCTCCGAGCCGCAGCAAGAGCTCCTCGGCGGCCTTGCAGGCCGGCTCGGGCGGCGGCTCGAACCACGGCACCGCGGCCAGCCCGGCGAAGCCCGCCGCGCGCACCGACAGCGCCGCGCCGGCGAGATCCATGCGGTGGATCTCCGGCGTGTCGAAGGCGGGTCGGCGATCGAAGTCGGCCCGCGCGAAAAGCCGCACGCAGTGGCCGGCGCGGGTGCGGCCGGCCCGGCCGGCGCGCTGCTCTGCCGACGCCTTCGAGGTGCGTGCGAGCGCGAGCGTGCCAAGGCCGGTCCACGGATCGTGGCTGGCTTGCCGCACCAGCCCGCTGTCGATCACGCACGACACGCCCGCAATCGTGATCGAGGTCTCCGCGACGTTGGTGGCGAGCACCAGCTTCGCGCGCGCGCCCGGTCGCACCGCACGATCCTGCTCGTCGGCCGGCAGCTCGCCGTGCAGCACCACCACCTCGAGGCCGAGCGCGTCGGCCACGCTGGCGCAGCCGCGCTGGCACTCGCGGATCTCGCGGGCGCCGGGCAGGAACACCAGCGCGCTGCCACCGTCGAGCCGCTCGCGACCGAGCTCGCGCAGCGCGGACGCGACCTGGACATCCAGCGGTCGATCGGACTTGTCGGTCGCGTACGCGACCGTCACCGGATACGCCCGACCTTCGCAGAAGAGCGGCACGGCGCCGAGCCACTGCGCGATCGGTCCCGGCTGCAGCGTCGCCGACATCACCGCCACGCGCAGATCCGGGCGGGCCCCGCGTTGCAGCGCGCGGACCATCGCCAGCGCGAGGTCGGCGTCGAGGTGACGCTCGTGGAACTCATCGAACACCACCGCCGCGATGCCCTTCAACTGCGGATCGTCGACCAGGCGCCGCGCGAGGATGCCCTCGGTGACGAAGCGGATGCGCGTGGCCTGCGAGGTCTTGGCGTCGAAGCGGACCTGGTAGCCGACCGTGCCGCCGACGCTCTCGCCGAGCAGCGATGCGACCCGCGTCGCGGCCATCCGTGCGGCGATGCGGCGCGGCTGCGACACCCAGATCTCGCCGTTGTCGGCCCAGCCGCCCTCGCGCATCACCAACGGCAGGCGCGTGGTCTTGCCGGCACCGGGCTCGGCCTGGACCACCAGGTCGCGCCCGGCCCGCAGCGCACCGAGCACCTCCGGCACCAGCGCATCGATCGGCAGCGGGTCGCTCACGTCGCGCCGGAGACTACCCCACGCCGGGTGCCGGTCGGTCGGTCACATCGCGCGGGTTCGCGGCTCTGGCGTCGTGACGTGAACGACACCCAGATCCGAAAGACGTACGAGCAACTGCTGCGCGGCGACCTCGTGCTGCTCCCCACCGATGTCGGCTTCGGCCTGGTGGCGTGCACCGACGCGGCCGTGGCCCGCATCTACGAGCTCAAAGGGCGCCCGCTGAGCAAGCCCTGCGTGACGGTCGCGACCCCGGCGATCCTCGAGGATGTCGTCGAGATCGAGGACCCCCGCGTGCGCGCCTGGCTGGCGGTGATGTCGACCAGGCTCCCGATCGCCGTCGTCGCGCCCCTGCGGCCCAGCTCGCGGCTGGTCGCAGGCATGCCGCCGCTGCTCCGGGAGCAGGCCACGCACGAAGGCACGATGGCGGCGTTCTTGAACGCCGGGCCGTGGGTGACGGCGCTCGCGGAGCTCGCACTGAAGGACGGACGCGTGGTCGTGGGCTCGTCGGCCAACGTCGCGTTCACCGGCAACAACTACGCGCTCGAGGAGGTGCCGGCCTCGATCAAGGATCGCGTCGATCTCATCATCCCGGGTCCGCGCGCGCGTTACCACCACCCGGATCGCCTCGCGACCACCATCCTCGACCTACAAAGCGGCGGCTTCATCCGCAAGGGCCTCGCGTTCGAGGACATCCGCGCCGGCTGGGACGAGCTGCGGGGCACGGTGCCCGCGGCTGCGACGATGTGAGCGCGGGAAAGCGGCGATCGTTCACGCGCTGGTGTCGACCAGCGTGCCGGTGCCATCGGTACGCGGTGCAGGGGTCTGCGTCGACTCCACCAGCTTCACCATGGCCTCGCCCTCGAGCTTCTGCTGCTCGTTGACCTTGCGCAACATCGCGGCTTCGAAGGCCGCGGGTGCGGGGGCTCGTGCGGCGACGGGCGACATCCACGGCAGCATCGGCAACCCGCGGGCAGACCTTCGTCGTGGCCCTGCGGCGGCGCCGCGGTGGTGGCCCCGCCGCCCGTCAGGTGAGGCCCGCGTAGGGCCCGCTGCAGAAGGCCGGATCGCCGAAGCTCGTCCGCTCGTCGCCGAAGAGGTTGAGGATCGCGACCAGCAGGTTGTTGTGCGAGGGGTCGGCGAGGCCCTCGTTGCGCAGGAAACGGCCACCACGCAGACCGCCGCCGCCGCCCGCGAGCAGGAACGGCATGTTGCTCTTGTCGTGGGATGGCGGCTGCGCGAGCTCGGTGCCGAAGAACACCACGCTCTCGTCGAGCAGCGTGGTGCCGCCGAGATCGACGGCGTCGAGCTGCTGCAGCAGGTATGCGTGCTGCTCGGCGTACCAGGTGTAGATCTGCTCGCACTCCACCGGACGGAAGCCGCCGTCGTGTTGGTAGAAGTGGTGGTGCTGGTCGAGCCCGAGCCACGGGAAGGTGTGCTTGGCCTCGGTGTCGCTCCACTGTAGCGACGCCACCGAGGTGATGTCGCAGGCCAGCGCCATCACCAACATGTCCATCATGAACTTGCCGACCTTGGGGATGGCCTCGTCGGTGTTCACGTCTGCGATCGAGCCGTCGTCGGCCGAGTCGAGCCCGGTGGTCGGATTGTAGTCGGAGGTGTCGACCTTGTCGGGTAGCTTGCAGATCGCCGTCGGCATCACCACGTCGTCGAGTGACTGCTCGAGCTCGCGGATCTTGTCGAGGTGTTGCTCGAGCTTCTGCTTGTCAGCCGCGCCGAGGCTGGGCGAGACCGATTCGAAGCGGCGATCGACGTAGTCGAGGATCGACTTCTTGCGCGCGAGCTTGGCCTGGAAGTCGGCCGAGTCGGTGGGGTCGAGGCTACCGAACAGCTGCTCGAAGATGGACTGTGGATCGAGCCGCGGGGGGATCGGCGAGTAGGTGCCGTTGTCCTCGAAGTTCACGCAGTTGATGGGGTGCAGCAGCCCGTGCGACTTGCCGGTGCCCCAGCGGACCGCGATCTGCAGGCTCTTCATGGGGTTGTCGGTCGACACGCGGTTGGCGATCACCTGATCGATCGAGGGGCCAGCGCCGTAGCCTCCACCTTGCTGGGTCGTGCCGGTGAGCCACGCGATGATGCCGGCCTGGTGTTGCTCACCCTGGGCGCTCGCCATCGCGAGGCCATCGACCACGAGCAGCTTCTGCTGGATCGGCGCGAGCGGGGTGAGGATCGGTGACAGCGTGAAGTCGGTCTCGGTGCCGGTCGGGCGCCAGCGGTTCTCGCCGTTGCCGTTGTCGATCACTGCGCCGCCGGGGGTGTAGACGGAGATGAAGCGCTTGGCCGCGGTGGCGGCCCGCGCGACCCGGGCCTCGCCCATCAGCTCGAGCCATGGCAGCGCGATCGCGATGCTGCCGGCACCGCGGAGCACCGCGCGTCGGGGGATTCGTCGCACGCTCATGGGTCCTCCTCGGACGCGCGGGGGAGATAGAGGAACGCGTCGGTCTGGGTGAGGTCGAGCAACAGCTGGCGGATGTCGCTGCCGGACGCGACGAACGCGTCGGCGAGATGGCTCTCGGTGCAGGCGTCGTCGTCGTCCAGCGTGCGGCCGTACGCGAAGCTGGCCCACTGGTGGGCGAAGCAGGTCTGCGTCGCCTCTGCGCCGGCGATCGCCCGCGCCAGCTCGATGGGACCGTCGAACGTGCCTTCGATGCCGGGCAGCTCGCCGCGGGCGTCGATCACCACGTCGTTCTCGCGATCGCGCCACTGCCCGATCGCGTCGTAGTTCTCGAGCGCGAGGCCGACGGGATCCATGAAGCGGTGGCAACCGGCGCACACCGGATCCTGGCTGTGCTTGCCGAAGCGATCGCGCGCGGTGTCGCCGGAGTAGGGATCGGGTGGCTTGACCTGATCGAGCACGTCGCCGGTCGGCAAGGGGATGGCCTTGCACATCAGCTTCTGTACGATGAACGAGCCGCGCACGACGGGGTTGGTCTCGTTGGAGTGGATGGTGCCGGCGACCATGCCGGCCTGCGTCAGCAGGCCCAGCCGCTGCGTGCCGTCCAGCTCGACCTTCTGGAAGGCGTCGCCGGTGACACCCTCGATGCCGTAGAACGCCGCGAGCGTCGCATCGACGAAGGTGTACGGGGCCGTCAGCGCGTCGGTCCACGTGCCGGGCCCCTCGAAGATCTCGTAGGCGAGCAGCTGATGGGCCTCCTCGCGCATGCTCGCGCCGAGCCCAGGGGTGTAGGCGGGGTACCGCACGGGGTCGCGCTCGAGCTGCGACAGCCCCTGCAGGGGCAGCAGGTTGTCGAAGAAGAAGCGCACCATCGGTCGCGAGCGCTCGTCGTCGAGCAGACGCTCGGCATGGGCCAGCACGCCCTCGGGGTTCGACAGCTCGCCCTGCTCGGCGGCCGCGAACAACGCTTCGTCGGGCATCGTGCCCCAGAAGAGGTACGACAGGCGCGTCGCCATCTCGTGGCCGGTCGGTCGCAGGTTGCCGTCGTCGTCGAGCTCACCGCGCTCGACGCGGTAGAGGAAATCGGGCGACTGCAGCACCGCCTCGACCACTGCGGCGACGCCGACCGGAAACGTGGCGTCGCCGCGCACGCCCTGGTACAGCGCCACGAGCTCGTCGATCTCGTCGGCCGCGACCGGTCGTCGCCACGCCCGCGGCAGCAGCGACGCGACCAGGTCGCGCACGCAGGTGGACTCGCTCGCAGCGTCGCTGCCCTCGCCGATCGCGGTGGTGCACGGTGCCAGCGCGGCAAGACGATCGGGGCTCTCGATCACGCGCGTCGCCACACCCTCGGCCACGGTCGCGTACTGCTCTGCGAGCAGGCTCGAGACCGACTGCGCGGCGGCGTCGTTGCCGAAGCCGTTGCCGCTCTCCTCGCTGGGGAACGCGTTGGCCGGCAGCGTGTCGTCGCCGAGCAGATCGCGGACGGTGTTGTTGTACTCGAAGCGGGTCAGCCGTCGCAGCGGTGCGCTGCCGGGGTGGATCCCGCCCTCGCAGCTGGCCGGGACCCCGCCGTCGCTACCGCCCGAGTCGGCCGCGTCGTCGGCTCCGTCGCCGCCGCTGGCCTTGCCCGCGTCGAGTCCGACATAGCAGCCGCTCGACAACAGTACGCTCGCCACGAGTGCGTGCCGCGTCATCACTCGCCAGCATGCGCGTGGGTGGCGAGTGACTCAACCGTAGATGCACGGCGATCCGTAGCGCGCGCAATCGATGTACGCGGGACATCGGTGATTGCGAGCGTCGCAGCGGCGGTCGTGGTCGCGAGGCCCCAGCGCGTGACGCCGGGGCGCGCGTGGGTGCCGAGGATGCAAGCCGCGCTACGCCGATCGTGTGCGGCCGCGGGCCGGCACACACGCGCTACTGGGGCACCACCGAGATCACGTCGACCTGCGCGAACTGGCCATAGAACGGCTCCGGCGCGGGTGGAATGTCGGGCACCACGAACGGATCCATCTGTCCGCTGGCGCCACCGGGGTTCGCAATGGCGATGTTGTTGGGGTCCATCATCTCGAGTCCGACCGTGGTGCCGCCGCGGATCGGGATCGTGACGGTGTAGTCCATGACGAACAAGAAGTGATTGTGCGGCGTCTCGTGGCGATTGATGGTGTAGCGCTGCTGCGGATCGGCGACGTCGATCGCGTAGATGTTGTAGTCGTCGACGGTCGGCGTACCGCCGATCTGGAAGTGGTCCTGCTGGACCTCGCCACCGTCGAAGTTCTTGGGCTCGGTCACGCCGCGGATCCGAATCGTCACGTCGTAGACGACGTTGGCGTCGCCGCCGAAGGTCACCAGCGTCTCGCGATGCAGGGTGTACTGCGGGTCGTCGAGCGCGCCCTCGAGCAGCGTCGGGTCCCACGCGCAGGTGTCACGCGCCGAGGGATCTTCGCAGGGCAACTCCCAGCGGTAGCCGTTCATCTCGCCGGCGTACGACAGCGGATCTTCGCCGCCGCTGCTGCTGTCGCCGCCCCCGCTCGACGAGCTCGCGGGATCGGCGGTGCTCACGTCACCCGTACCAGGGGTGGTGCCGGACGAGCTCTCGGCCGCGACGGTGGTGGTCAGCGTGTTGCCGCCGCTGCTGCCGCCGCTGGTGCCGCTGCTGTCGGCGGCGGCGGTGCTGCCCGTGTCGCCACCGTCGCTGCCGCAGCCGAGCAGCAGCAGGCCGACCAAGCCGAAGGTGGAAACCGGAACGACAGCTCGCAACGACGTCGGGATCATCGCGAGCATGGTGCACGAAGGTGGTGGCGCGCGGGCAAGCCTCGATGGCAGCCCAGCGGTCAGCTACGCGATCACTCGTACGGGACCGACAACTCGCGTGTCGCTGGCTGCCGTGCTCGTAAGCCCGGGAGCGCGACGGTCTCCGGCTACCAGCGGCCCTGGATGCGCGCCATGAAGTCGTACGGGTAGCCGAGGTCGAACGCCGATACCTCGTCGAGCTTGCGGACCATCTCGTCGGGCAGGCTCACGGCCGCCGCCTCGAGGTTGTCGTCGAGCTGCGCGAGCGAGCGCGCGCCGAACACCACCGAGGTCACCGCCGGCTTGCGCAGCAGCCAAGCGAGCGCGACCTGGGCCGGGGTCGCGCCGATCTCGGCTGCGATCATCACGATCGCGTCGACGATGCGCCAGCTGCGGTCGTTGTCGAGGCGACCCCAGCGGTCCTTCCACTGATCGAGGCGGCTGCCCGCCGGCGGTCGCTGGCTGCCGCGGTACTTGCCCGACAGCAGACCCGCAGCGAGCGGCGACCACGGCAGGATGCCGACGCCGTGCTCGCGACACAGCGGCACGTGTTCGCGCTCGATCTCGCGGGCGATCAGGCTGTACTGCGCCTGCAGCGAGATGAACCCCACCAGTCCCTGGGTACGGCTGGTCCACACGCTGTCGGCGAGTCGATACGCGGCGTAGTTGCTGGCACCGACGTAGAGCACCTTGCCCTGCGTCACGAGATCGTCGAGCGCGCGCAGGGTCTCCTGCTCGGGCGTCTCGACGTCCTGCATGTGCACTTGATAGAGATCGATGCGATCGGTCTTGAGCCGTCGCAGGCTGTCTTCGCAGGCCCGCATGATGCGGTAACGCGATGCACCCGAGCCGTTGGCGCCGCGGCCCATGCGAAAGCGGAACTTGGTCGCCAGCACGACCTCGTCGCGCCGCTTGTCGCGCTCGAACCATCGGCCGATCACGCGCTCGGTCAGGCCGTCTTGGCCGTACACGTCGGCGGTGTCGAAGAAGTTCACGCCGCCGTCGAGCGCGCGGTTCATGATCGTCGTCGCGGTGTCCTCGTCGCACCCGACGTTGTGCATGAACGATGATGCGTCGGCTTCGCCGAAGGTCATGGTGCCGAGACACAGCGTCGACACCCGCAGACCGCTCTTGCCCAGCGTGCGGTATTCCATGTGCGGTTTCCTCGTGGGCACGCCTTTGGTGACTGCCCGGCTCGCCGGTTGGGGACCGGGCGAGCTGCTCCACCGGCGCGCGGGCTGCAGCCTATCAGCAACGGTCGTCCCGGGCGCCCTCGTGCGACCTGCACGCGGGCGGCGAAGGCGTGACCCTGCTCGCGCGGACGCGGCCACAGCCACCTCGCGGTGGCCATCGGCCTTGACCGCGGCTCCGGGCCCGCTCGATGCTAGCCCCCCTTGAGCACGCGCGCGCTCGATCAGCTCGCCGTCGGCGAGACCGCCACCGTCGACAGCGTCGAAGGCGATGGCGCCGTCGCGATCCGCCTGCAAGAGATGGGCTTCACGGCCGGCACCAAGGTCGCGCTGGTCAAGACGGCGCCGCTGGGCGATCCGCTCGAGTTCACCCTGCGTGGCTTCCACATCTCGCTCCGTCGCGCCGAGGCTGCGCGGGTCCGCGTCGCATGAGCGCGTCGTCGGTCGAGACGCCGGCGCGGCGCATCGCGCTGTTCGGCAACCCCAACGTCGGCAAGACCAGCCTCTTCAACGAGCTCACGCTGGCGCGGCATCGCGTGGGCAACTACGCCGGCGTCACGGTCGATCGGCTCGAGGGCACCATCGCGCCCAAGTTCGGTGCCGGTCGGCCACTGACGCTGCTCGATCTGCCCGGCTGCTACAGCCTCACCGCGACGGCGCAGGACGAGGCGGTCGCGCAGCGCGAGCTGTCCGATCCCACCCTGGGTGGCGTGGTGGTGGTGGTCGACGCGACCAACCTGGCGCGCAACCTCTACCTCGCGCTGCAGGTGGCGGAGCTGGGCGTGCCAATGGTGATCGCGCTCAACATGAGCGACACCGCGGCCCAGCTGGGATTGCCGGTCGATGCCGATGCGCTCGCGAAGGCGCTCGACGTGCCCGTGGTCGCGACCTCGGGTCGCAGTGGTGCCGGCTGTGATGCGCTCGTGCGGGCGATCGCCGAGCTGCCGCAGCGCCGCACGCCCCGGCTCGCGCCGCTCGATGCCAGCGGGCAGACCGCGCTCGCCGGTCTGCGCACGCTCGGAGGCGACGACGCGCGCTCGCGGTGGCTGCTGTGCACCGGAGCGGCCGGGACCGCGGCCGAGTTCGGCGCCACCGCTGACGAGCTCGAGCGGCTCGCGCGGCTGTCGAGCGCCGGTCGCTGCGGTGGCGCCCGCGAGCTGATCGCCGCCCGCTACGCCGAGGTCGATCGCGTGCTCGCGGCGGCGCTCGGAGCCCAGGCCTCCACACCGAAGACCGCCGCGGTCGCGCCGGCCATGGCTCGCTCGGCCCGCATCGATGGTGTGCTCACGCACCGCGTGTTCGGGCTGCTGGTGTTCGGCCTGGTGATGGCGACGATCTTCACCGCGGTGTTCACCTGGGCCGCGCCGCTGATGGACGGCATCGAGGCCGTGATCGGCTGGTGCTCCGGTCAGCTGGCGGCGCTGCTCGGACCGGGCCTGCTGACCGAGCTGCTGACCGACGGCGTGCTCGCCGGGGCCGGCAACGTGCTGGTGTTCGTGCCGCAGATTGCGATGTTGTTCCTGTTCCTCGGCGCGCTCGAGGACAGTGGCTACCTCGCTCGTGCCGCGTTCTTGATGGATCGCCTGATGTCGCGGCTGGGCCTGCATGGGCGTGCGTTCATCCCGTTGCTGTCGGCCTACGCGTGCGCGGTGCCCTCGATCCTCGGCACCCGAGCGATCACCAGCTTCAAGGATCGGCTGGTGACGATTCTGATGATCCCGTACGTGAGCTGCTCGGCGCGACTGCCGATCTACAGCCTCGTCATCGGTGCGCTGTTCGTCACCGATGATCGCGAGGGCGGCAACCTCGAGCGCGCCGGCATCATGCTCGGCATGTACGCGCTCTCGACCGTGTCGGCGCTCGGGGTCGGCTTCCTCTACAAGCGCACCTTGCTGCGTAGCCCCACGCCGCCGTTGGTGCTGGAGCTGCCGCCGTATCGCATGCCGCGGCTGCGCAACACCTTCTTGGTGGTCTACGACCGCACGATGGACTTCGTGCGCAACGCCGGTACCGTCATCGTCGGGCTGACGATCGTGCTGTGGGCGCTGCTCAGCTTCCCGCGCGAAGATACCGGCGCGGGCTCGGCCGGCGCGACCGAGATCTCGCGCAGCTACGGCGGGCGCGCGGCGCAGACGCTCGAGCCCGCGCTCGAGCCGATCGGACAGGACTGGCGCATGGGCGTGGGCATCATCGCGAGCTTTGCGGCGCGCGAGGTGCTGGTCGGCACGCTCGGCGTCGTCTACGGCATGGAGTCCGAGGACGACGAGCCGGTCGGTTTGCGCGAGGCGATCCGCGACGATCGCGACCCCGAGACCGGCGAGCCGGTCCACACGCCGCTGTCCGGCCTCGCGCTGATGGTGTTCTTCGTCTACGCGTGCCAGTGCATGTCGACGCTCGCGGTCGTGCGTCGCGAGACGCAGTCGTGGCGCTGGCCGGCGTTCATGTTCTTCAGCATGACCGCGTTCGCGTACCTCGCCGCGCTGCTGGTGTACCAGGGCGGTCGCGCGCTAGGTTTCGGCTGAGCGCACCACCAGGCCCCGCCCAGTGGCACAGTTGCGGTCGCTCGCAGCCGGCAGCAGCACCTCGAACGTGCTGCCGTGGCCGGGCGCCGAGTAGACCTCGAGTCGGCCGTCGTACTCGCGGACGATGCGATGCACGGTCGCGAGACCCAGCCCGGTGCCCTTGGCCTTGGTGGTGAAGAACGGCTCGAGCACGCGGGCGCGGATGTCCTCGGACATCCCGATGCCGTCGTCCTCCACGCAGATCCGCACGTACAGCTCGCGCGGGCGCGCGCGCCGGTGGCCCGGCAGCGTCAGCGCCCGCGTCGACACGCGGATGCAGCCGCCCTCGGGCATCGCGTCGCGGGCGTTGAGGCAGAGGTTCATGAGGATCTGGTGCAGGTGCTGCGGGCTCACCGAGATCGTCGGGGTGCACGGATCGACGTCGGTCTCGAGTCGGATGCCGCGCGGTAGCACCCGCGCGAGCAAGCGCTGGATCTCGGCCACCACCTCACCCGGCTCCACCGGCTCCGGCGGGCCCGACTCGCGGCCGGCAAACGCCACCAGCTGGCGCGACAGCGCGGCCCCCTGCCGGGCGGCCTCGCGGATCGCACGGAGGTCTTCGTCGCGCTGACGCTCGGTCACGCCTGCCATCGTTGCGAGATCGATGCGGGCGTGGATCACCGACAACAGGTTGTTGAAGTCGTGGGCGATGCCGCCGGCGAGGCGGCCGAGGCTGTCGAGCTGCTGGGCCTGGAACAGCTCGCGCTGCAGCGCCGCGTACTGTCGGAACGCCGACGCGCGTGCGCGGTGGAACATCGTCGCCATCAACACGACCACGGCGAGCAGACCGGCGATCGAGATCAGCTGACCGGCGAGTGAGTCCGGCAAGCGCGGCCCGAGCACGTGCAGTCGCTCGGCGAACAGCAGCGCGACGAGCTGCAACACCGCCAGCGCGGCGAAGAGCCAGGCCCGCCGCGGACGCCCGGCCAGCACCGATGAGAGCGGCAGCACCAGGTTCCACGCCGCGATGGCGGGCTCGAAGCCGCCGCGCGCGACACCGACTCCGAAGACGCCGACGTAGAGCAGCAGCGAGAACGCCGGCCCACCGACTCCGCTACCGATCCGGCGGTGTAGCAGCACCAAGGTTGCGTTCGCCAGCGTCAGCGAGGCCATGATCAGCACCGCGAGCGTGTGGCCATGGATGATGGCGGTGGCGGCCGCGAAGCTGCCCCACACGCAGGTCGCCACGGTGGCCCCGACCCGCACGAGTCGTTGTCCAAACGCCTCGTCCGCGAACGGATCGCTCGCGAGCGTCGGCACGTCGCCCGTCCCCACGCTCCCGAGATTGCATGATCCCGTGGTGATGTCCAACACGCGAATGCCCGCAAAGGACGCGTTCGCTGCACACGTGCGCGGTGATGTCGGGTGTCGGAACGACGGTGAGTCGTTTGTGAGATGCTCGCGATCGCGAACGATCGCGAGCGCGACGACGCATCGCCTCGAGCACGATCGACTGATTCCGCGCCCGCGATGGCCTGCCCCGACGAAAACACCCTGGTCGCGTTCGCCTCCGGTGCGCTGCGGATGGTCGATGCCGCACAGGTCGAGGAGCACCTCGATGCGTGTGCGGTGTGTTTCACCCTCGTCGCCGAGCTGGCGCGCACCGACCTCGAAGATGCCGAACCTACTCGCATGCTCGCGATCGATTCGATCGACGCGTTCGATCCCGAGCCCGACGCCGAGGTCACCCAGCACGCCGCGACGGCGTCCTCGGGGGACGCCGAGCTGCCCACGCTCGCGCTGCCGATATCACCGCCGCCCACCACACAGACCGTGATTGCGCCCGCACCGACGGCGACGGCCGCCGGCGAGCTCGAGCTCGATGACGATCCCGCGCTGCGCTCGCAGCCGACGGTGGTGGTGCTCTCAGCCGTGCCCACGCCGGCGCGCCCGCAGCGACCCGCGTCGCCGCCTGCCCATGTGGGCCGCTACACGCTGCTGCATCGCATCGGCATGGGGGAGCACGGCGCGGTCTATGCCGCCGAGGATCGCGAGTCCCACCGGCGTGTCGCGCTTCGGCTGCTCACCGTCGCGCCGCCCATGGCGGGTGCCGATCCACCGTGGCAGTTCGCCGCGCGCTCGCTCGCGCAGCTGCAGCACGACAACGTCGTGCAAGTGTTCGAGGCCGGCACCCACGAAGGGCAGCCCTACATCGCGACCGAGCTGTGCGAGGGCCTCACGCTGGCGCAGTGGATGCGCGCCGCCGCTCGCGGCTGGCGCGACATCGTCGACGTGTTCGTGGCGGCGGCGCACGGGCTCGCGGCCGCGCATCGCGTTGGCGTCGCACACGGGGCGTTTCGCCCGTCGAACGTCATGGTCGACGCGCACGGCCACGTCAAGGTCGGTGACTTCGGCCTCGGCACCAACAACCCCTTCCACGACGAGGCGCGCACGGTCGTCCGCGGCAACCCGCTGGCGGCGGACGACGAGACGGTGCCGATCGGCGAGCGCACGCAGATCTACGCGGCCCCCGAGCAGTACGAAGGCGTGAGCGATGCCCGGGTCGACCAGTTCGCCCTGTGTGCGGCGCTGTTCGAGGCGCTGTTCCAGCGGCCGCCCTTCGACGCGCCCGACCCCGATGGCCTGCGCAAGCGCGTGCTGGCCGGCATTCCGCCCGACATCCCGCTGCGTTCCCGCGTGCCCGACTGGCTCGCGGCCATCGTGTTGCGCGGCCTGCTTCGCGACCCCGAGCGGCGCCATCCGAGCATGGACGCGTGGCTCGAGGCCATCGAGGGTGCGAAGCGCCGTCGCCGACGATTCGGGCAGGCGGCGCTCGCCGGTGGCGCGATGTCGATCGTGGGCGCGATCGCCATCGCGATCGTCCGCGCGCGACCCGAGGGGCCCTGCGCGGGCGAGGAGCCCACCGCGGCGCAGGTTTGGGACGACGACTCCCGCGGTCGCGTGGCTCAGGTTGCCGAGTCATCGCCGTGGGGCGCGACCATCTGGCGCAGCAGCGCCGCGATGGTCGATCGCGAGGTCGCGCGCTGGGAGCAGCTGCATGCCGCGGCGTGTGAGGGCGGCGAGAGCGGCGGCGCCGCGAGGCTGTCATGTCTGTCGCAATGGCGCGACGAGCTTGCGGCGTTCGTCGGCGCGTGGCGGGGGCTCACCTCCACCGAGGTGCCGTTGTTGCTCGAGAGCGCACTCGCGCTCGGCTCACCCGAGCGCTGCCTCGACCGCGACGGCGAGATCGAAGTGGCGGCGCCGCAGCTGGTGGCGATCGAGGAGCGCCTGGCCCACGCGCGAGCGCAGTCGAGCCTGGGTCAGCTCGAGCGCGCCGGCCTCGCGGTCGCGACCGCGCTGCAGTCGGCCGAGTCCAACGGTGCACGGGCGCAGCAGGGACAGGCCGAGCTGATCCGTGCCCGGATCCTCCGCGCCCACCGTCAGCTCGGCGATGCCGAGCTCGCACTCGCGCGCGCGCTGCAGGCGGGGCTCGGCGCCGACGATGCGGGGTTGGTGCTGCGGGCGTCGGTGCAGGCGGCCGACCTCGCGAGCGAGCAGGCCCAGGTCGAGCGCGCGCGACAACACCTCGCGGTCGCCCGTGGTGCGCTCGAGCGCGTCCCCCACGACCTGTGGGGCGAGATCGAGATCGCATACCAGGAAGGTGTGGTCGCATTGGCGGCGACGCAGTGGCAGGACGCGATGCGGTCGTTCTCGACGGTGCAGAATCGGCTGCGCGAGGCCGAGGCGACCGACGATCTCCGGCTGGTGCTGGCGGCCTCGGGCGCCGCACGGGCGCGCGGCGAGCTCGGCGATCTCGATGGTGCGCTCGCGGACGCCGTCACGGCGGTGTCGTTGGCGGAGGAACTCACGGGCGCGGCGCATCCGTTGGTGGCGCGTCTGCGGCTCGAGCTCGCGAGCGCACAGGCCCACGCGGGCCGCTTCGCCGAGGCCGACGCGACGCTCGAGGTCGTGCTCGCGTCGCGAACACTGCTGGACGCGCCCAAGGGCGAGCTCGCCGCGCACACCTGGCTGCTGCGAGGCCGGGTTGCGTGGTCGACGGGGCGGCTCGACCGTGCGGCCGCGGATCTCGAGCACGCGGTGGAGAGCGGTCGCGCGGCGCTCGGCGAGCGTGATCCCGCGGTCGCCGAGGCGTGGGCCCAGCTGGCGCGCGTGCGCAAGGATCAGGGCTTGTGGCCGCAGGCCGAGCTCGCCGCGACCGCGGCCGTTGCCGTGATCGACCCCGCCGCGAACCCCGAGGCGTTCGCACACGCCCGCATCGTACTCGCCGACGTGATGTGGGCTCGCGAGCAACACGAAGCCGCCGACGTGTCGGTCGCCGAGACGCTGCGGGTGCTCGAGTCGGCTGCCGCGGCGCCCGCGGTGACCTCGATGCTGAGCGCGTGGCGGGTCGCCCACCCCGTCGTGATCATCACGCCGTAGCGTGGCGCGCTACAGGCGATCGGACGCGATGCCGACATCGGAGATGCCGGCTTCGTGGGCCGCCGTCATCACGCGGATGACGTCGCCATAGCGGGCCTCGCCCTTGGCGGTGACGATGACCTTGCTGTCGGTCTGGGCCTTCTCGTTGGTCTCGAAGGCCTTCACCATCGCCTCGTACTCGGGCGAGAGATCCTGCTGCCCGAGCTTGGCGTGGCCGTCGGCCATCACCTCGACCAGCAGCGGCGAGTTCGGATCGGACGGGACCTGTGTGACCGACTCCTTCGGCACCGAGATCTGGATCTGCTCGTTGGGCGGCGTCGGGGCTGCGACCATGAAGATGATCAGCAGGCAGAGCAACACGTCGACCATCGGCGTGACGTTGATCTCGCAGACTGCTTCGCCCTCTTGTCCGCCGCCCGAGACTGCCATCTTCGTTCGCCAGTGTACGGGGGCGCCGATGCAGCAAGCAAGTCGGCCACCCGGAGCCACGGGCTGCGGCCCCGACGGCCCGACGGCCGACGCGCGCGAGGGCCCATCAGTGAAAGCGTGCGGCCGCCAGGCACACGTCCTCGAGGTCGTCGCCGGTGTTGGTGACCTCGAGCACCGCGCCGCCCTCGAAGTCGCGCGGGAGGAAGCGGAAGTCGGCGCGGCGGCCGGTCAGTGGGTGGCGCTTGCCGCCGGTCGACCACTCGATCTGGCGCGAGCGTGTGTCGCCGCCGTGCCGGGCCAGGAACGCGATGACTTCGTCGCCGGCAGCGCCCAACCGCACCGTCACGGTGTCCCCCGGCGCGACGCCAAACGCCAGACAACGGAAGAGGTACGGGTCGGCGTAGGTGAACGAGGTGTGCGGCCGGTGATCGGCCTCGTCACAGTCGACCAGCGCGTCCTTGCCCGTGAGCCCGTCGCACAGGCGGCGCTCACCCTGCTCGAGCTGCAGGTCACCGCGGATCACGAGGTCTGTGACGAAGCTCGAGCGAGGGCCGCGTCCGTGCTCGAAGTACCGCTCCTGCGCGAACGACTGCCAGGTCGTGGCCAGCTGTGACGCCTGCCGTCGTGCGAGCGCGCCGACACCGAGGACCGCGAGTCCGATCGCGATCCATGGCGCGATCGCCCGCACGCGCGGCCCGACGATCGCGGCGGTCGGGGGCGCGAGCGCGGTGCCCCGCAGCAGCATCGCCAGCGCGAGCACCAGCGCGATCGCGCTGACCCATGGCAGAACGACTTCGCCGCGCGTGCGCAGGTAGTGCAGCTCGATCACCGCGTGCTCGAGCGGGCGATCGAGCTCGAACGCGAGCAGGTCCATGCCGCTCGACACGCTGGCGGTGGTGGTCTCGATCGCCTCGCCGTCGAGCGTTGCCTGCCACCGCTGCGACGGCGCCTGCGCCAGCGTCAGCCGCCCGCCCGCCGGCGACGACACCTCGACGCGCACCGAGTCCCGCGTGCGCTCGAAGGCATGGATCTCGCCGCCACCGATGACGAAGCGCGGCGCGGTGTCCGGTGCGAGCGTGAAGCGCTCCAGCGTGTAGCTGCCGTACTCGCCGATGCGCACGAGTGCATCGGCGAGCGCTTCGTCGGCGTCGTCGAGGGGGCGATCGTGGATGACGTGGGTGACACCGAGGCGACGCAGCACCGCCACCGAGCGCCGTGTGATCTGCCACTCGAAGTTCACGGTCGCGACGTGACCGTCGAGTACGGCGGCGGCACCGGCATCGGCGATCGAGAACAGCGGATAGGTGCCGCCACCCATGCCAGTGCGAAGGAAGGCCACGCGCATCTGCGGCGTCGCGGTGGCCTCGTCCCGCAGCGCCGAGGCGAGCGCGGCCTCTTCGGCTTCGGCGCCGCTGTGCGCGAGCGTGTCGACGGCCCCGACCGGCCGATGGACCAACAGGCCCCCGCGCTCGAGTGCCGACGCGACCAGTGGCGCCAGTAGGGCCGCCACGATCACGCGGCGCAGCCAGCTCACGGGCAGCCCAGGATCGGCCGGTGCGGTGCGTCGGATCGCCGCGCGGATCCACGCCGCTGCGCAGGCGCACGCGGTGCCGGTGAGCGCGAACATCGGGGGCTTGAGCCCGATCGCGAAGCGGGGGAACTGCAGGTTCTTGAACGCGGCGATCAGCAGATCGAGGCGCAGCACGGTGATGCCATCCTGCGAGCCCACCAGCAGCATCGCGACGCACGCGAGCGCCACCATCCACGCCGCGGTGCGGCCACTCCACAGCGCGAGCGCCAGGCCGATCGCGAAGCCGCCGCTCGCCCACGCCCACGGACCCTCGAACAGCTCGCCGCTCAGCAGCCGGATCGCGAGTGCGCCGAGCCCCGACCAAC
>WBZX01000028.1_pt3 | contig 52081 bp, 40 predicted proteins | sample 5204211 | NCBI WGS metagenome assembly WBZX01 (sample SAMN12344362, study PRJNA552823) | activated sludge metagenome | biome: Activated sludge suspended growth; feature: Nitrification reactor; material: Wastewater; isolation source: activated sludge from nitrification reactor of wastewater...
GACGAACACAATCTTGCCGCCGACTTTGAGTGACTTCACCATCGATTCAATCATTTCATAGGGGAAGTTGAACTCATGATAGACATCGACCATCAGGATCATGTCCAGCGAGTTGGCAGGCAACTTGGGATCAGTCTCGGTGCCTAGAACGGTTTCGACGTTGGTGACTTTCAACTGCTTGGCTCGCTTGTCCAGCACTTCGCACATCTCGGGCTGAATATCGACAGCGTAAACCTTCCCCTTCGGCCCTACTTGCTTCGACAGTCTGAAAGTGAAATAGCCCGACCCCGCGCCGAGATCGCAGACGACCATGCCAGGCTTGAGGTTAAGTGCCTGCATGAGTTTCGTTGGGGCTTCTTCCCGTTCCCGTTCGGGGCGTTCGAGCCAACCGATGCCGAGATGTCCCATCACCTGGGCAATCTCACGGTTCATGTAGAACTTGCCGATGCCATCGGGGTCGTGGTTCTGCTTGGTTTCGTAGCGAGGCTTCTCGGGCTGCTTGCTTGGCCCTTGGGCTAACAATGAAGCAGGCATGAAGCAGCAGATGAGGAAGGCGAGAAGGTGCTGGGGCATGGAGAGAACTCGGCTTGTCGGATAATTCCAATGAATTAGCATGGCGATGCGACACATTTTACGCCCTGGCCGGGTATCGAGAATGTGAATGACGCATTTACTTCAGTTTTCAAGGAGAATCCATGCACTGGATCACCCCCCGTCGCTGGGCAAGTCTGCTCGCATTAGTGGTCTTAACCTGCAGTCTGTCGCTCGCTCAGGCCCAGCTTTTCACCGTGACCGTTGCAGGTGTAGACAACCTGATGGACTCGGTCAAGTATGGCATGAAGATGGCTGGCAAGGAAGACATGGCCACGCAGATCGACAGTCTGCTCGAGGCCTTCCTGCAGAACAAAGGGTTTGAAGGGCTTGATACCAAGAAGCCTATGGGCGCGTACCTGAACAAGTTCCCCACGAACCATGACAAGCCACCAGTTGTGGTGTTCATTCCGATCAGCAACGAAGAAGAGTTCATCGCCTTCCTCGGTCGGCTCAACGTCAATCCTGGCAAAGCCGAGAACGGCCTACGCAGCATTGATCTGCCTACAGGTCAGTCCGTCTATCTCAGCCTGAAGAACGGCTATGCCTTTGTCAGTATGGATAAGGATGAGCTGAAGAGCGCCAGCGAACCAGCCAAAGCTGCCAGCAAGCTGCCTTCCAATGCTCTCTTCCATGTACACGTGGGTCTCAGCGAGATTCCTGACAGCCTGAAGGATCAGTTCCTCACCAAGATGAACGACGAGATCAATAAGGAAGCTGCCAAGAAGGAACATGAGCCTGAGATCGAATACAAGGCTCGCCAGGCTACCATCCGCATCTCCCGTCAGGCCATCGAACGATTGGTCAAGGATGCAGAAGCCATCAACATCACTGCTTCGCTCGATAAGCAAGGGCATCAGTTCAGCATTGAATCCAACATGCAACCCAAGGCTGGTTCCGGGCTTCATGAAGAAATCAAGCACATGAACGATTCGAAGAGCATCTTCGCCAGCCTCTTCGATAACTCACCAGGCTACTTTGTCGCTCATGGCATCATCAATCAGTCGCTGCGTAGCGATGTCGATGCCCTTATCGATGCCATCATCAAGAAGGCCATCGCTGACGAAAAGAGCATCGTCAAGAAGGCTATCGCCGAGAAGGTCTTCCAGGCTCTTGAACCTACCCTGAAGTCAAAGAACTACGAGTTCGCCTTGAGCATGCGGAACCAAAGCGACAAGGAACCCATGACTGGTGTTGCTGCTATCCAGGTGAAAGATGGCAAGAAGATCGAAGAGCTCATCAAGGGCTTCATCGTGGAACTGAAGGAAAAGGAACGAGCAGCCATCAAGCTGGATGTCGAGAAGGTGAACGGCGTTAATCTCCATGTTGTCACCGTTCCCGCTGACGACAAGGGTGCCAAGGAGATGGTGGAAGCTTTCGGTGAAGCCAAGATCACTCTGGCCATTCACAACGACTACATCATCGCAGCCATCGGCAAGAACAGCACCGAAGAAGTGAAGAAGTTCCTGAACGGAGCTTCCGCTTCAACCAGTCCTGCTCCGGTGCAGTTGCAGGTGAACGTGAAGCCTTTCGCCCGCTTCGTCAAGGAAGCCCCGATCCGCACTGCGATTGAAAAGGTCTTCTCCGCTCCCAATAGCGATCAGATCAAGATGAGTGTCACCGGTGGCGACAAGCTGAACGTGAAGTTTGCCATCAGCACATACTTCCTGAAACTGGGTTTTGCTGTAGATGAAGCGAAGGGGCAGTAGCAGTCGCCGAGTTGCGCTATGACGTGAACTAGCAAGGCGGAACTCTTGCGAGTTCCACTACCAAAGACAAAGCCCACAGCGTTTGCTGTGGGCTTTGTTCATTCGCTGATAGGGATGTTACTCTTTACTCTTGAAGAACACCCCACGGGCAACGCCCCACATGAATAGGGTCAACGCACCAAAGCAAAGGGCAGCGACGATCTGATTCGTAAAATCGCCCAGGCCTGCCGTCCAGGATGACAAGTCGATGGCGTTCTGGAATCCCTTGTTAAATGCAGTGAAGTTGACGAGCACAGCTGCAATCGAGCCACCGGCAATGATACCTGATGCCAGCAACATGCCAGGGCTGGTTTCGCTGCGCCTGATGGCTTCCACTTCAGCACGAGCAATAGCTTCCTTGTCGTTGCCGGCAGCAGCCATATCTGCAGCATGGGCTTTGGCGTGGTAGCGGTCGATGAACCAGCGAACACAGCCACCAATGAAGATGGGAACCGAGTTTGCAATTGGAACATAGAGACCAACAGCAAATGCGAGGGCTGATACCAGGCTCAATTCCATCGTGATAGCAATGAAGGCGCCAATGATGACGAGTGACCAGTTCAGTTTCCCACTGAGCACGCCATCAATAATAATCGTCATCACGCGAGTCTTGGGAGCAGGGAAGCGAATGAGTTCCACTTCTTTGCCTTCAGCATTGGTGATTTTGGTGATGGAGCCACCGATAGTGGGGTCGATCAGGAAAGCTACCTTACCCGTCTTGCTATCCACCAGGAAACGACCTTCAGGAGCTGTGCCATCGGGGCCTTTGATCAGGTCCTTGGGATCATTCTTCTTCAGTGTGAAAATCTCACGGCGTGAATCCCAGACGAGGTATTCAGTGCCGTTGTAACTTTCCCGATCGGTCAGCCGGGCCCGTTGTGATTCATTCAGCACGACTACTTGTTTTGCTGTATCCTTAGGCAGGTAGTTGGGGTCGGCGGAATAGATGGTGTTGGCTGCATTGAAAGCGATCAGCGTACCTCCAATCACTAGTGCCGATATCAAAGCACCGATGAGGATGGCATACTGGTTGAGCCGGGGAGTACCACCAATCAGGAACCCTGTCTTCAGCGATTGTGCAGTAGTACCACCATTGGAAGCAGCAATACATACTACCGCAGCTATCGAGAGAGCCAGCACACGATCAGTTGGTGAGGTGAGTCCCATACTCACGAAAATAAGACATGTTACCATCAAGGTGGTAGTAGTCATGCCCGAGATGGGATTCGATGAGGAACCAATCTCACCTGTTAATCGGGCAGATACTGTCACAAACAGGAAGCCGAACACCATCACCAGCAAAGCACCCAGCACAGCTACATACAGAGGCACTTCAATGGCCAGAAAGCCCGCGAGGCACACGATGAGGAAGATCGAAAAGCCAATAACGTACTTCATCGACATGTCATCTTCAGTGCGTTTCTGGGAATGCTGATCGGTGCCACTGAAGCCAAACCCTGAACTGATGGTTTTGACAATGAGAGGCAGGGTGCGAAACATGCTGATGAGGCCAGCCGTTGCCACGCAGCCTGCTCCAATGAACAACAGAAACCCGTTGCGAAGATCGTTCTCGTTCATGTCCTTGATCAGCTTCATTCCCGTCGTTAGTTGCACTGGTTGCAGATTGTTCTCCCCGACATAATAAATGGTGGGAATGATCACCAGGTAACCCAGAACAGCTCCTGCCATCATCACAGCACTAGTCTTGTAGCCAATCACATAGCCCACGCCTAACAGTTCGGAAGCCATGTCGCCTGCGAAGACAGCTGCCTTGTTCACTGCGGTAATGGGAATAACGATAGTCTCAGTCAGCAGCTTCAGTCCTACGGTGAGTAGCTTGTGCAGGAAGGCGAGCATAAATCCGTAGAAGACGATCACGCCCCCACTGCCACCTTTTTCACTGGTTATCAGCACCTGAGCACAAGCGGTACCTTCCGGGTAAAGTAGTGTTCCTTCCTGGCCCGGCTTGCCGTGCATCTTGACAATGAAGGCTCGACGCATGGGGATCATCACCAGAATCCCCAGGATTCCACCCATGATCGAAACGACCATTACCCGCATCCAGTCCATCCCGAAACCCAGCATCAAAAGTGCAGGCATGGTGACACCGACACCGAAGGCAATCGATTCACCAGCAGACCCTGCGGTCTGAACGATATTGTTTTCGAGAATGGTGGATTGATTGTTCTTGGCCCGGAACAGCCTGGAGATGGTGACAGCCAGCACTGCTACTGGGATGGAAGCGGAAACGGTGATGCCCACTTTCAGCACCAGATACAGCGATGAAGCTGCAAACACCAGGCCCAGCAAGGTGCCAAGGCCAAGAGCCGACCAGGTGAATTCCTTCATCCCCTTGCCCGCTTCGTCGCTGATGTAGGGCTGGAATCCGGGGGTGGTGTTGTCTGCTGGCGTGGCCATGCCGGGGGTGCTCCAGGGGAGGACGATGGGCGGGAAAAGACTCAAGATGGCAGAATTTTCCGCACAATCAAGAGGGGAATCCTACAATAAGCCCTATAATTCAGCCGATTCATCGTCCCCAGGAAATCGGTATGAACTAGCAAATAGACTCTTTCCTTGATGTAGGCGGATGTTACCATACTCGCTTGCTTCGCGGAATCCACAATGAAGACGGCACATCTCGAATGAAAACTGCTCTCGATTACCTCGCCAAACACCACAACCGCTACGTTGACGACCTCAAGCAACTCGTTGGTATTCCCAGCGTCAGTTGTGGCACTCCGGATGTTCCCAACATCACGAAGTGTGCTGACCTCGTCAAGGAGCAGATGAAACAGGCCGGGCTCGAAAACGTTCGCACTATTCAGATTGATGGCCAGGAAGGCAAGAGCTTCCCGTATGTATACGGTGAACACCTGCACGCTCCCGGCAAGCCCACCGTCTTTTTGTACAGCCACTACGATGTTCAGCCCTGCCAGAATCAGGACCCGCGCACCGGCAAATACGCTGGCTGGGATACCGATCCATGGAAGATGACCTCCAAGGGTGGTCGCTTCTATGGCCGTGGTTCCGCTGACGACAAAGCTGCAGTCACCTGCCATCTCGCCAGCATTGAAGCATGCCTCAAGACGATGGGCAGCTTGCCGGTGAACATCAAGATGTTGGTCGAAGGCGAAGAAGAGATTGGTTCCCGCCATCTCATCCCGTTCTTTGAACAGTACCAGAAGATGCTGCAGGCTGCCGTGATCGTGGTCTGCGATACTTCCAATGTCGAAGTGGGTACACCCTGTATCACCTATTCACTGCGAGGCATTGTCGAACTGCTGGTCGAGGTGGAAACACTGAAGCAGCCGGTGCACAGCGGTTCAGGTGGTGGCGTGCTCCCTGATGCTGCGATTGCCCTCGCGGAAATTCTCGGTCGCCTTTGCTGGCGCCGCAAGCGTATCCCTGTTCCCGGTCTCTACGAAGGCGTGCGACCCCTCACTGCCGCAGAGAAGGCTGAGTACAAGCTGCTTCCTATCACCGAAGAGAAGCTCAAGAAGGAGTTCCAGCTTCTTCCCGGCATGGATCTCGTTCATCCGCTCAATGTACATGTCTGTGAACAGAAGTGGCGCCTGCCTGCTGCCACCGTGATTGCCATGGAAGCCAGCTCACTGGCCCAGCGATCCAACCAGGTGTTGCCGAAAGCGAAGGCCATCCTGAGCATTCGTACCGTGCCTGACATGAAGGGCAAGAACATCGTCCAGGCGATGCGCGACTTCCTCTGTGCCAACCCGCCATGGGGCGTGAAGGTCAAAGTCACCCCCAGTGGCCACAGTGCGGATTGGTGGATGACCGATCCAACGGGCCCCGCTTTCGATGCTGCCCGTCGAGCACTGGAGTCAGGTTTCAAGAAGAAGCCCCTCGCCATCGGCTCCGGCGGTTCCATCGGCTTCGTTGGCCCCCTGGCCAAGCTCTTCGGCGGTGCACCTGCGTTGCTGCTTGGCATCGAAGACCCCAAGAGCTACGCTCACTCGCCGAACGAAAGTCTGCACGAAGGCGATTGGCGCAAGCTGATGACCTCGCTCTGCCACCTCTATGAGAACCTGGGCGCACTTCCCAACGGCAAAGTAAAGTAAGCCACACCATCCCGAAACGTGAGTGAGGGACGCCGAGCGATTGCTTGGTGTCCTTTATTGTTTTGTTCATCCACTCAAGTTATCTGGCATTCTTCGCTTGGTTGATTCGAGCAACTTGTCCCATATCTCCGTCACATCCTCTTCTTTTGACCAATTGCGGATGTACTGGTAGTCCAATTCGTTGCCAATGACATCAATCATTCCAGCAATATCTCGTAAGTGCTTCTCTGAACCACCCTCATTGTAGAAGTACATCTTCTTGAGAATGACATCCTCAGGGGAAGCAAACTTCAATCGACGATTGGGGAAATACTCGAAATCACGGGCGCGTCCCATTCTGATTTGATCGTATTCAGAGTTGCCGAGCAAAATGAAGTCAATCTTGTAACCTCCAGTGGTATGGAGCACGTTAAATTGAAATCGCTGGCGAACTGCTTCTCGAATGGCATCTTCGCTGTAGTAGAATGCTTCATCAGCAAAACCTGAACAGAAGTCGGGGATCATTTCTTCTGTCAGGTCAATGACAATATCAACGTCATTTGTCAAGCGTGGCTCACCATACGCAGCGCTGGTAACAGAACCCGTCACCATGTATGGAACGCCAAGACGTTCCAGGTGTGTGCAGGCGTGCAACAATAACTCAGCAATGTTCATTCAAACATCGCCTCATCACTTCTTGTTGAATCTGTGCTGTCGTCCATTCCGGATGTTGCTGGCGAAGCACGATTCTTAATGAACTCCGAAGGAACTCACTCATATCACTTACCATGAGAATCCGTTCCTTCGGTGTCTTGCGTTTGAGCACCGCGACCATCATCTCATCCATTTGTTCGATCACCATTTTCCGCATAGTCATATTCTACCATTCCCCCCAAAAGAAGCTACGCTGAATGAGTCCTCGTACGGAGTCTCGAATGCCTCTCCTGCTCACTGGTGGTTTTGGTTGCATTGGTTCATGGATCGTCAAGAATCTGCTCGAAAGGGATGATGATGTTCACATCTATGATGTGCAGCACGAACCCAAACGACTCAAGCAACTGCTGGAGCCGGAACAGATCGCAGCCATCCGGTTTCATCAGGGTGATGTGGCTGATGCCGACACCATTCGGGCAGTGGTCGAAAAAGAAGGCATCACCCAGATCATCCACCTCGCCGGCCTGCAGGTTCCAGTATGTCGAGCCGATCCCCTACGTGGAGCCAAGGTCAATGTGCTGGGAACATTGGCCATCTTTGAAGCAGCCAAGGCTCTCAAGGATCAGGTAACTCGGATCGTCTATGCCAGCTCAGCTGCCGTCTTCGGACCACCGGAAGATGAACATGCCCCGCTGCTGAAGGATGAAGCTACCACCACGCCTACCACCCACTATGGCGTGTTCAAAGCAGCCAACGAAGGCAACGCTCGCATCTACTTTCAAGAGAATGGCATCTGCAGCGTTGGCATCCGCCCTGCCACGGTGTATGGTGTGGGCCGTGATTTCGGTATGACCAGCGAACCCACCAAGGCCCTCAAGAGTCTGGCCATCAAGAAACCTTACCGCATCAGTTTCGGTGGCTGGCAGGACATGCAGTACGCCGATGATGTGGCCAAGTCATTCCTCCGCTGTGCCGAGGCCAAGCCTGACTATCGGGGTGCCAAGGTCTACAATTTGAAAGGCAACCAGGTTGAGATCAGCAAGATCCACCGCGAGATGTGCAAGGTCGATCCAGAGGCGCAAACCCTGATCAGCTACGGCTCTACGCCTCTCCCGGTTGCTCATGGGTTCTCTGATTCCGGGCTGCAGGAAGACTTCGGGCCACTACCCGTTACGCCGCTGGAAGAAGGCTTTGCCGCTACGCTCGATCGTTTCCGCTGGTTGGCTGAACGAGACCGACTGGACCTGAGCGATCTGCAATAACGCTTGAATCATGACACTTTCTGTGCCAACATAGAAGCACCTGCTCCCAAGAGTTTCATCATGCGTCCCGCACTATTACTGCTGACCTCTCTCTGTTGCTGTACCCTCGTCCATGGGCAACTCACGCAAGGCCCAGCCATTTCTGTCAATGTGACTGCTGATACCACCAAGCCCCCGGAAGTGATCAGGCTGATCTTCAAGCTCTATGCCAAAGGGGCCGACATGGAGGCCGCAAAGACCTCGCTGGTAGCGGCGGAAAAGAAGCTGCTCACGAAGCTGGGCGAAACCGGTGCAGAGGTCATCGTGGCTCATGCAGGTATCAGCATGAGTTCACAGAACCTGATCCAGCGGTACTCGAACATCAGCAACCAGTTGATGAGCCGGGGCATCATGAATCCCAATGGTCAGCCTAACGACAAATCCAACCCCAGCTTCCTGGAACGGAGTCTGACCATCGACATGCGTCCCAAGGTGAAATCCAAAGAAGCGTTGTCGCTCCTGAGCGACATCCAGGAACAAACCCGCAAGAACTACCAGGACTGGTGTGGTGTGAACGATGCCTTCAAGGAAGACATGGAGAAGCTGGCGAACATGAACAATAACAATGGCAACTTCAACAATCTTGCTTACCTGCGATCCAACGACCAGCACTACTATCAGCAGGATGTCCGCTTCCAGATGGCAGCCAAGGTCACTCGGGAAGACAGGCTCAAGCTTTATCAGGAAGCCCTTCGTCGAGCCCGTTCACTGGGGCAGGACCTGGCAGAAGCGGCTGATATGAAGCTGGGTAGCTTGCAATCGATCAACACCACTTACTCGAACGTGCAGAACTATTCCAACTATAACTCGGGTGTCACCGCTTCTGGCGAAGCTGCCAAGTTCCCCATCACCCTCAAGGACGATGGCAGCGAAACGCTAGCTATTCGTGATGTGCAGGTCTACCAGAACAATGCGGTAGCACCCATCAGCTTCCAGGTCACCCTCAATACCGGCTTCAAGCTGGAGCCGAAGTAGTTTGACGTTGCAGTTGCAGTAACGCTTCCGAGGGGGACAGGTTCAGCAGCAACTTCCCCTGCGTGTGCCAGCTATCCTGCTCGAAGTAGAAGAGTGCAGTACCCGCCTGTGTCTGGGTACTGTTCTTGTCATCATCGTCTTTCAGTTCATAAATGGCAGCAATGCCTACCAGTGCAACAGGAACGGCGCTGGTGTCTGGAAGAACATGCAGCACTGGCTCGGTGATCCATTCGACATCTTGCCATTGTCTGCCAGGGTGGTCCTTGTTCTGGGCCAGCAGTGCAGTCTTGAACGCCTCGAAGAGTTTGGGCCATTGCCTGATGAACCGCTGCCGCAGCTTGGCTCGTCTTAAGTGCAACAGCATCTTCGTCCAGACGTTCATCAGATTAGACCCGCAGTTTGTAGAATATTCACACTAACCCGAAGCGTGAGCGAGGGTGGTTCATGCGATTGCAAACCGTCCCTCGCTCACGCTTCGTGTTGGTATGCAGCAGCACTTTCACCAACAAGCAACCAACAACTTCGATGTCCTACACCACCGAAAAACAATCCCTCATCGATATCGGCAAGCTCTTCTACCAGCGGCAATGGTCGGTGGGCACCAGTAGTAACTATAGCACCAAGCTACGGAATGATCCGCTCAAAGTGCTGATCACGGCCAGTGGGAAAGACAAAGGGGCTCTGACGCAGGACGATTTCGTCATCGTCGATGCCACCGGAAAGAGCATCGGCGAGAGCGCTCCCAGCACAGTAACCACGTCACCTGCTCCGGCACCATCAGCCGAAACGATGCTGCACGTGGTGGCCTTGCAGCAGCCAGGCCTGAATGCCGTGCTGCATACCCACAGCGTCTGGTCTACTATCCTCAGTGATAAATATGCCTCAAACGGCTATCTCGAACTCAGTGGTTACGAGATGCTCAAAGGTCTCGAAGGTATCAAAACCCATGAGACCACACTGAAGTTCAAGATATTTGAAAACACGCAGGATATTGGCAAGCTAGCGGTTGAAGTGAAGCAACTGCTGAGCGATCCGGCACAACCGCTGCAGTATGGGTTTCTCCTTCGCAAGCACGGTCTATATACTTGGGGTAAGGACCTCTTCGCGGCACGTCGCCACGTCGAGATCCTGGAGTTCCTCTTTGAAGTACATGGGCGCACGCTCTCCATGCAATGAGGTGAATCATGGCTGTTGTCACCGTTCCACAGCAAGGCAAACGTATCGAAGGCGAAGCAGAAATCGCTTCGTTCCTGAAGCCGTACGGCATCCGTTACGAACGCTGGCCGCTGGAAGAACGCTGTAGCCCTGATGCATCGAATGAAGAGATTCTGGCCGCCTACTCACCCGAGATCGATAAACTCAAAGCCGAAGGTGGCTACGTCACTGCGGATGTCATCAATGTCACGCCTGATGTTCCCGGCTTGGATGCCATGATCAACAAGTTCAACAAGGAACACACACATGATGAGGATGAAGTCCGCTTCATCGTCAAAGGGCGGGGCTTGTTCCACATCCACCCACCACAGGGCGAAGTCTTCAGCATCGAGATGATCGCAGGCGACTGGATCAGTGTGCCCCGTGGAACGAAACACTGGTTCGATTTCTGTCAGGAACGAACCATCCGGGCCATTCGTCTGTTTCAGGATAAGTCAGGCTGGACGCCTCACTACATTGAGGCAGGTGTGCATGAAGCCTACCAACCGGTTTGCTGGGGACCGAGTTACCTTCCCCCTCAACCTCGAGTATCAGCTGCAGTAACCTTATGATCTCATTCGCCGGCCGCGGTATTCTGTTGGATATCGAAGGCACTATCTCGTCTCTGAGCTACGTCCGTGATGTGCTCTTTCCGTATGCTCGCCAGCACCTGGGGGTATCGCTGCGCAATCTCTGGAACGATGCAGAGATGCCCCGCATCCGCGAAGAGTTGGCCAAGTACCACAGCTGCAAAGACTTCGAAGAATGGACTGGCGGCGTGGGCATGCCCCCGGAACGTCGTCTCAATCAGATGACTCAAGCTTTGCTGAAGTTGATGGATGTCGATGCCAAGGTCGGGCCGCTCAAGGAAATCCAGGGGCTCATCTGGCGTGATGGTTTCCGTGATGGTGTGCTGAAGTCGCAGCTGTACCCCGAGGTGCATCGAGTGCTTCGAGAATGGCAGCACGCTGGCAAAGATTTGCGCGTCTATTCGTCTGGTAGTATCGAAGCCCAGAAGCAGTTCTTCATGCATGTAGACACCGGCAACGATTCTGTCACCGATCTGACAGGCCTCTTTAGTGGTCATTACGATACCACGATTGGTTCCAAGAAGGAGGCAGCCAGCTATCGTAAGATCGCTGATGCCTACCATCTGCCTGCCGGCAAGATTCTGTTCCTCAGTGATATTGTCGCTGAGCTGGATGCAGCCAGGAGTGCTGGCATGAAGACAGGCATTCTGTGCCGACCCGAAAACCCGCCTCTCCCTGACAATGTCGCTCACCCTCGTCTGCACACGCTGGACGAAGTCCACTTCGTGTGACGACGGATCAGGAAGTACCGTTCATGACAAGTAGCCCTGCCTGCCTGGGAGTGGATCAATCTCAGGTGCAAGTCTCCGCTTCTCTGGGCGAAGACCTGGCGTTTCTGGATCGCATGCTCGGCCAGGTGGTGGCAGAGCTTGAAGGCAGCGATGTTGTCAGCCTGGCTCATCAGCTTTATCTCGACACAGGCAGCCCGGAAACTCTACTTGAGCGTTTCCCTGCCTTTGAAGACCCACTCGTCGTGCAGAAGCTTCTGCGATTGTTCGCGACCCTCTTCCAGCTTTTCAACACTGCTGAGCTGAAGGAGATTATTCGTGTCAATCGGGAACGGGAACAGCAAGCCACCACCAAGCCACGTGCAGAGTCGATCCGGGATGCGGTACAACGTCTGAAAGCAGCAGGTCTTTCTGCCGAGGAAGTGCAGCAGTTACTGAACAAGGTGAGCCTGGGGCTGACACTGACAGCCCATCCCACGGAAGCCCGCCGTCGTGCGGTGCTGGATAAGTTACACACCATCGCAGGTTGGTTGCTGGAACATGGCCAGAAGCATGCCCCGCTGAATCGGCTCGATCTGCCGATGAACGTGACCGGTTTGGCTGAGCGCGAGGTGCTGCGAACGCTCACCGAACTCTGGCAGACCGATGAACTGCAAACCACAGCAGTCACCGTCGAAGACGAAGCCCGCAATGCCTTGTACTTCCTCTCGAAGACCATCCTCGAAGTGGTGCCCTGGCTCCACGACGACATTCGCAGCAACCTGGCTGAAGCCTATCCGGGATACCAGTTCGATCTGCCTGCATTCATCACCTACCGTTCCTGGGTCGGTGGCGACCGGGATGGCAACCCCAATGTCACGGCCGACATCACCTGGCGAACCTTACTGCGTCATCGTCGCACGATCCTGCAGTACTACATCAAGCAGGTGGTTGATCTGCAGTCGGAGCTGACACAAAGCACCAGATTGTTGCATGCCAGTGGCGATTCCAGTGATTACTTCGTGGATCAGTTCGGCACTATCGAGCAGAAACTTCGCAAGATGCTGGCTGCTACCCGCGAGATGAGCAGCGATTTCCGCAATGCTCCCACGCTTGCTGCTGAGCATTGCTTCCAGTCGCCACAAGAGTTGCTGGCAGTGCTCGAACAGATGCAGCAGACCCTCCGTGAAGCACGGGCCGACATCGTTGCAGACTATGGTCCATTGTCGCATCTCATCACCTGTGTCAAAACCTTCGGCTTCCACCTGGCTGCACTCGATATCAGGCAACATAGCCGAGAGCATGAGAAAGCCATCGACGAGATATTTGCTGCAGCACATATCCTGCCGAAAGGCCAGCGGTACCTCTCGCTGAACGAAGAGCAGAAGATCGAAGTGCTGACGAGGGAACTGCAAAATCCACGTCCCCTGGTACAACGTGCCTGGCGAGGCACCGGTATCACTTCCCAGGTGCTCGATACCTTCAGCGTCGTCCGCCAGGCCCACCGCAAGCTAGGCCACGAGACGATTCAATCTTACGTCATCAGTATGACGCATGGCATCAGCGACATGTTAGAATTGCTGTTGCTGGCGAAGGAACAGGGGTTGGTGCGATGGAATAGCACGACTGGTAAACCCATTCTCGAAAGCAACCTCCACATCGTCCCGCTCTTCGAAACCATCGAAGACCTGGATCGCAGTGCTTCGCTGATGGCTGCACTGTTTCAGCATCCCATCTATCAACAGCATCTCGCCTGGCACAACAACTTCCAGGAGATCATGCTAGGCTACTCCGATAGCAGCAAGGATGGTGGCTACCTCGCAGCCAACTGGGCGCTGCATGCCACCCAGGCATCGCTGGCGAGAGTTTGCCATGAACACAACGTGACACTCCAACTCTTCCATGGCCGAGGTGGTACCGTCGGTCGTGGTGGTGGTCGGGCGAATCGGGCCATCTTGAGTCAGCCGCCGGGCAGCTTCGATGGCAAGATCCGGGTTACTGAGCAGGGGGAAGTGATTTCGTTCCGCTATGGACTGAAGCCCATCGCCCATCGGCACCTGGAACAACTGGTGCATGCCTCGCTCGTTGCCACTGAAGAACAGAAGATTCAGCCCCTCGCCCAGGGCCGATGGGAAGAAGCTACCCAGCAGTTGGCAGTCAAGTCACGCGAGTGTTATCGCGCTTTGGTGCATGATGATCCCGACTTCTGGACTTTCTACTCGCAAGCTACACCGATCAGTTTTATCAGTCGTCTGCGTGTCGCCAGTCGGCCGGTGTCCCGTTCGAGTACCTCACTGCAAAGCCTGGAGGAACTGCGAGCGATCCCGTGGGTCTTCGCCTGGGTGCAGAGTCGTATGGTGCTTCCTGGTTGGTACGGGCTAGGCACCGCCCTCGAATGGTATGCAGCCCAGTCGCCTGGCAACATCAAACTGCTGCAGGAGATGTACCACCAGTGGGCTTTCTTCCGCACGGTGATTGATCACGCCCAGCACGAACTACTCCGGGCCCATCTTCCTACGGCCCGCTGGTACGTGGCACGAGTGATGCCGAAGGACATAGGCCAACGCATTTTACAACTGATCGAAGGCGAATTCAATCGCACTCGCGACTGGGCCCTGAAGCTGGCTCAGAAGAAAGACCTCTCCGAGTACGCCCCCGTCATGCGGCACGTCGTCGACTTCCGCAACCCCGCGGTGCTGCCACTGAACAAACTGCAACTGCTGGCGATGAAGAAGTACGAAGAGAACGAACAAGCCCCCTGGCTCGAAGCGACACTGCTCAGCATCGCTGGCCTGGCAGCGGCGATGCAGAGTACGGGGTAAGATCACCACAGCAATTATGGTTGACCTCGCCCATTGCACCGGTATCATCGTGATAGATTCACTCCTATAGCCACGAAGGGCTCCCTCCTCATGGGTAAGAAACTCTCTATCGGCAGTTGGGCTTTTGTCTTCAATCAGGAGACCGTGCTCGATTTCCATACCACCCTCCACAAGCTTCAGCACATGAAGTACGAAGGCATCGAACTCGGAACGTTCGGTGGCCATCCTACGCCCAAGTCGCACCCCACCAAGGCGGATCGGCTTGCTCTCAAGAAGGAAGTCGCTGATCACGGCCTCGGCTTCTCTGGTGTCGCGGTCGATCTCTGGTCGTTCAAGCCCATCAGCCTGGAAGACCCCAGCCCGTACCTCGCCGCCTTCCTGGGGTACTGTGCTTTCGCCCAGGACCTCGGCATCGACATGATTCGTGTCGATACCTGCGAAACGCCTGATGTCTTCGAGAAGAACAAGCTTGACCCGAAGGTCGGCATGGATCGCATCATCGCTGCCTGGGACGTTGCCTGCAAGATGGCTGCCGATCATGGCCTGAAGGTCAGCTGGGAGTTTGAACCAGGCTTCGTGTTCAACCGGGCCAGCGAAGTGGTGAAGATCGTTGATGTGGTTAAGGCCAAGGGGCACAAGAACTTCGGCCTGATGTACGACAGTTGCCATGCCCACATGACCGCCCTCGGGGCCAATCAGGTTGGCGAGAAGGAAACCGTGGCAGGCGGCGCTCTCGGCGTGCTCAAGATGCTCGAAGGCCGCATCAACCACATCCACCTGATCGATTCCGATGGCTCACTCAACGAGCACAAGACCAGCACTCACAACCCCTTCGGCACCGGCAACATCAACTTCGATGAACTGCTGCCTGCTCTTGAGAAAGCCAACATCGACACCAAGTGGTGGGCAGTCGACCTCTGCTTCTGGCCCGATGCCTGGACGGTGACGGCTCAGAGCAAGAAGTTTCTCGACGGCATGCGCGCCAAGTACGCTGCGTAGTGAGCTTCAAACGAGTGACAGGGTCGCAACTGTGCTTAGTTTTGACCCTGTTACAGTAGTGATTATGTGCGACGAGAAGGCAGGTCGAACATGAGTACCTGTACGCCCCTACCACAGCTTAGATATTGTTGATTCGGGCACACGGCTGGCGGATGAATATTGTCAGAGTTTTGTTGCATTCCTGGATGATTGTCGTCAACATCAACGCATCATACCCAAGGAGTTCATCTCATGGCAGGAAACAAAGATGCCTGGAGAGATATCCTCTCAACGACCGATTGGAATAGCATTGTACTGCAGGCCGCCAAGCCAGCGAAGAAACCACTGGTGATCGGGGCAAGTCGCATGGCTGCACCCCCTGTTGCCACTGGTGGATGGAACGCAGCTGCCCCCAATACTGCCACGAAGACGGCGGATCAAACTCTGCTACTGATCACCCAGTTGATCAACACCTACCACGCCCTGCCCAAGGATGATTCCACCAAATTTGATGATCGCATCGTCAAACTCAAGAACCTCAAGATATTCTGCGACAAGTATCTGACGCTTTTGGGCAATACCCATGTGCCGGGAACCAAATCGATTGGCGGCAAGCAACAGACCGACCCGATCAATGTCTGGGTCGAATCGCTGGGGAAGCGAGCCATCAAGAAGGCGGGCTACCTGGAAGAGATGAAGGAATGGCATAAGAATGCCAAGAACAAATACAAGAACAAGTTCGCCCTGACACAGTTCCTGCTGCAACTGGCCAACGACAATTCTCGGGATGCCGGGGAAAAGCTGCACGCAACGCCCTATGCCACCATCGAGAAAGTCGATCCGTATCATCGTCAAACTTTTCTGTTTCTTGATCCCGTTAAGAACAGCGCTGATCCAGCCAATGAGATGGGGCAAGCCCTGGTAGATTACCTCTATGGTCGACCCGCCGCGACGCCAGACCCCGCGACCAATGCCAACGCCAGCTTCTATGAATGGCTGGAATACCATCTGTTCTGTACCGGTACCCCGGGCGTAACGCCTGGGTACGGTCTGCATCGACCGAACCGGGTAAACTACGAGAACCTTGATTTGGCCCACGTCTTCATGCCACCCAACACCATGGAGTATGTTCGGGTCGTCACCAGTCCAGCAGCCCGTCAGACGCTGGATACCTCAACATTCGGCGCGAGCGGGAAAGGCCCGGCCAACAGCGCGGCTTTCGTGTGGGACCAGGATTGCCATTTATGGATGCACGAACACGGCGCAGATGGGTTTGTGCACGCCTCCGCCAAGCAAGGCAAGAAAATCCGCTGTTCCGGCATGCTGGTGGCAGTCAACGGGAAGGCCACCTGCGTGACCAATCAGAGTGGCCATTATCAGCCGAGCGCCCAGTCGATTTACTATTTCGTTTCCTGGCTCCAGGCACGAAACTGCATCGAACCCAATGCCCAGATCCTTATCGAGCATGATGCTGCCTTTAAATCAACAAAGACCTTGCCGGCCTTTCTGCTGCTGGCGACTTCCAAGTTTGGCGCAGCACCACCACAGCCATACCACGTTTGAACGACATCGGTTGCGATATCGCATGATGTGTGTTCTTGCCTGGTAAAACAAGTCGCACCATTATGACACGCGAGAACTCCGGTGCGTGTCGTCTGATTTCGCAGATGTTTCTGTTCTGGGACTTTCGCGATCGCTAGCCCCCTGCGGAAGTTCATATCTCAACTCCGCAAAGTCGATCGATCATGCCCAGTAGGATTCGAACCTGCAACCAAGGGATTATGAGTGTAAGCCTAGTCGCTATTAGTGGTTACGTGAAATCCTGGGTTTGTGCCCCCTCGGGTCACTTGAACTTATCCCATTCTGGGTTGAGATGTTACAAATTTCTCTTACAGCAATTCCTTGATCGGTTCCCCTTCCACCAGGAATTGGGGGCGACCCGTTGGATCACTCAGTGTAGTTCTGGCAGTGTCAATTCCCATCACGTGGTACATGGTAGACACAACGTCGCCAAAGGGAATTGGTCTGTCTTGAGCATACTCACCCAATCGATTGGTAGAACCTATCACTTGCCCCATTCTGAGTCCACCGCCAGCCAGGAGAGCGCAATTCACCTGAGGCCAATGATCACGCCCTGCATCTTTATTGATGCGTGGTGTTCGACCAAACTCTCCCCAGACAACAACGCAAACATCTTCACTGAGTCCTCGATGTTCAAGATCTTCCAGCAAGGCTGAAAGCCCTTGATCAAGCTTGGGACAATGATCACGCATCATCGGGAAATTGCCGCCGTGTCCATCCCAGAAACCATAAGTCAAGGTGACAACACGTGCTCCAGCTTCGACGAGCCGTCTTGCCAGCAAGAGTTGTTGGTTATTAGTCGGGGCACCATCACCTGAATACTGATAGGGTTTACCATCACCATAACGATCACGCAGGCGAGGATCTTCCTTGCTCAAATCCAAAGCATCGACCAGTCTGCTGGATGTCATCACTTCCATGGCACGCTGAATCGAAGCATCCGCTGCCTCAAGAACGCGATTGCAATCGAGTTCTTTCTTCAATGAATCGAATGAGGACATCAAGCGTTTGCGATCCTGCAGATTCTCCAGCGTGACGTTTCTCAGCCGCATATTGGCCATACCAGTACCATCGGGCTTGAAAGCATTGAACGATGGGCCCAGGTATCCAGAGATACCTGGATCTGTATAGGGACGATGGCCCGTTACAGGTGCGAGCCCTACAAAGGGTGGGACAGCAGGATCGATCGGTCCCAATATTTTTGCCACTGCTGCTCCCACGCTTGGTCTACCTCCCAGAGCCTGCAGGCTATTGGCTCCACTGGAATGCCAACCGGTATAGCATTGATGTGGTGCATGCTCGTCACGCATGCCTACAATGGAACGAAGAATGGCACACTGATGCATGCGCTGGGCTAGACGAGGGAACAACTCACCGATCTCGATTCCCGGTACATTGGTTTTGATGGGTTTAAATTCGCCACGAATTTCAACAGGAGCGTGTGGCTTGAGATCGAACGTATCTAAATGAGGTGCACCACCACCAAGATAGATATGAATGATGGATTTCTGTCGTGAACGACTATCAGGTTCGCTGGCATTCAAGGAGTTTCGGAAGAGATCACTTAGCGAGAGGCCTCCCGACATAGTCCCAAGGCCACCAATCTTGAGAAAGTTTCTGCGTGAAACACCATCACAATAGCTGGAGGCTGGGGAGCTAAAAATCGTCAACATTCGACATTCCTGGCAAGGCGGGGATAGCTGTGTCCGTGGGTAATGGACAGGGCAGCTTGAGTGCTGGTCTACATGATAAGCATTTTGCTGAGCTAGCTCAATGGAACAAAGCGTGCTTTCCTCTGAACATTTCGACCAATATCTCGTGGCCGGGCACCGACTGCCAAACGAAGCCCCATGAGCGAGGTTTTCAACAGTTCGATGGTTGCATATTGCAGTTCATTGACGACACCCAGCAAGGGAAGTTATTACTGGAGAAGTGGTGTTAACATCTTGTTGTACACATCGAATTCAAGGAATCTTGATATCTCATTTAACCAACTCGTTGAACTCTTTCAGTTCCCTCAGCGAGTGCCAATCACCGTTGTCGTGTAATGCCTGCTGTCTTTTCGTGTGGGTCAAGTAGCCTAATCGCCTGGCCGCAGCCAGCCAGCGCAGTATGGCACTGCGAAACAGTGTCAATTGCTCTGCCTGCTCGCTGGTGCTAAGTGATTTATCGAGTGGTATCAGTCTCAAACAGCGACCTGCACAACTGGCAGCCAGGTAATACATGCCTGCAGTTTGTGGCAGACTAGCTTCAGCTTGCAGGCAGTCACGCATGAATGGTCTGTAGTGCTTGAGCAACTGAACAGTCTGATCTTTACCTGTTGCCTTCTCGTCGACTATTGACTGTACCATCTGCAAGAAGGCAGGGGATGCCGGGCCACTCTGTTCAATCTGCTTCAACTCTGCTTGTGCTTCTTTCACCTTACCCTGTTCAGTAAGCACCATGGCACGAGAGAAGCGAACTGTGTGGGAGTGCCCTTTCATCTCCTGCGCTGCAGTGGGCACTATTCCAGCATAGTCTTGAAGGAGCTTATTCAATTGCTCAAAGCTCCGTGTTGCGTCTTCGAGTTGATACACGTCTTGCCAAAGGTAGGCTTGCAGAAGTCTGGCTCGAATCAGATCGTAATAGATGGCTACATCATTGGGATCATCTTCGTGGTAGATGGCCATCGTTTCCACTGCTCGTTGATAGTGTTTGCCTGCTTGCCTGGTAAGCCCAGTCATGTGACTGCAGAGGCCAGCATAGATGAGGAACTGGCCGTGGAACTTCTTCAGCTCCAACGATTGCGGGTAACGCCTCACCAGTTTCTCAATAGCCGGTAAACCTGATTCGAGTTCTTTACCGGCATCGGCGAATCGTTGCGTCAGCAGATACATCTCCGCCAGACTGCTTTGCAGCCGAAGTTCTTCCATCTGTGAGAGCAGATCTTTCGGATGATCATCTGCAATGGCTTGCCAGAGCTTGATGCCTTCCCGGAACATCTTCTCAGCATCGGCATAATTTCGCTGAGATGCCAGCGAACTGGCATAGTTGCCTGTACTGGTAGCCAGGCAGTAAGGGCCATCGAGTATCTCAGGATGGAATTGAGTCAGTTGCTGGGCAATCTCCCTGGCTTTCTGCGCAAACTCCCCTCCCTGCTTCTGATCACCTTGATCAAAAGCGGTTTTTCCCATGTTGATACATAGCCTGGAATGCAGGAGTCTGTCGTTAGGCTCGTTCTTGCCTTCCAGCAACAGCTCCACTTCTTTCCAGATAGCATTCGCTTGAGCAAACTGGAGCAGGTTCTCGTGGCAAATGCCCTGGTAGATGAGCACATCGGCCAACTGCTGCCGCAGTCTCCCATTTGCTGGTTCTTGTCGAAAGCGTTCATGCAGGGTAGGCAGAATGGAATTCAAGCTGGGCAGCGCTGCTGCTGGGCCTTCGATATCCCGACGTAACTTGGCGAGCGTATAAGTTGACTTAATCCACTTGTCGTAAAGCCTGGTGTCGTCTGGCTTATCGACAGAAAGCTTTTGCAATTCCGGGATGGCGATCTGCAGCAATTCTTTCCGCAAGGGCTGCATCCCTGCTTCACTCAGCAAGCGATCTTCACTCACTCGCAGACAGAACTGATCAATCGTACGGAAGGCAGCATCGATTTTGTCATTGGCAAGAACCAGATTTCGCTCGGCACGATACCACTGGTACAGGCTCACTGCTGTACCGGTGAATAGTGAGATAACCAACAGTGTAGCCATGCTGGCGATGAGCGGACGGCGTTTCACTGCTTTGGTGAACCTGCCCATTATTCCGAGTGGCCGCGCCAGAATGGGTTTACCTTCCAGATATCGCTGGAGGTCTTGCTTGAGTGCATCGGCAGTTGGATAGCGCTGGGCAGGCTCCTTGGCCAGGCACTTGATGCAGATGGTTTCGAGATCAACCGGCACGGAGGGGTTCAATCGCCGGGGAGCTAACGGTTCAATATCAACGACTTGCTTGATCAACATTTCGACCGGGCCACGAAATGGTGGACCACCCGTCATGCCATCGTAAAGTGTGGCCCCCAGGCCATAGATATCACTTCGAACATCTACCCGTTCAGGATGCTTAATCTGTTCAGGACTCATGTATGCCGGCGTACCGGCCAGGATGGCTTGATGAGTATGATCAGAATCGCTGGTAGCTACTCTCGCGAGCCCAAAGTCGGTCAGCTTGGCGCATTGGGTGGCTTCGTCAATCAGGATATTGCCCGGCTTGATGTCCCGGTGCGTCAAGCCTGCTGCATGAGCTGCAATCAATCCATCGCATATATCAATGCCCCAACTGACTATCTGGGCCAATGGCACATCACCTGACTTCAGATGCTCACGCAGGGTTGTACCGGGAACATACTCCATCACCAAGTACGGTGGTTCACTGGGGTCATCATGGATGGCATAGAGACCAACGACATGTTCATTTCGCACTTGAGCGACAGCCTGCGCTTCACGCAACATGCGACGGCGAGCAGTAGCATTGCCCGGTGGAGGCCAGAGCACTTTGATCGCTGCCAGGCGTTTGAGGGTTGGATCGTAGGCCTGAAGGACTACTCCCATACCACCTCGCCCCAGTATCCGCTTCACTCGATAGTGACCTAACAGCCCGAGATCATCAGGGTACTGCGACTGTTTCAGGAATGGCAATGAATCGTCTGGTTCCAGTTCACTGGCATCGGGTTGGTTGACCTTGGCCAACAACCAGGCGGGGGCTTCTTCCCTCTGTTCGAGAATAGCTTTTTGATTACTGAACGACTGCAAGGTCTGATCGCTGGTCAGTGTCTCAAGCTGAGACTGACAGGCTGGACAATTCTCGATATGGAGGGTCACCACGGTTTCCTGATCCGTGGGCAAAGTCGCTGCCAACAGGCTTTCCAGAGCATCAGGTGGTGGGCAGGCTTCTTGATTCATCAGTGTCTTCAGTATCCTTCTGCGGAACCAGATGGGGAATATCTTCAGCCAGTGTCAGCAGTTCTTCTCGCAGTCGTTTCAACACTCTCGACTTGGCAACATAGACCATTGCCACCGGTATAGAGAGTTCTTTCGCAGCATCGGTCGCAGTGTGGTTCTCCAGCCAGACTGCAGTAAATGCCTTCCAGGTATGTTCTTCAAACTCTCCCTGAATGCGTGCCAGCGTTGTCTGCAATAGTTCGTTGTTAAAGTGGTCGGTCCAGTCAGTAGCGACTGCACTGGTGGAAAGATTCGCCAGCAACTGGGAATCTTCATTCGTGCTCAGCTTCTTCTGCCTGAAGAAGCGGGCGAGTTTGCTCCGCACCACGCTGCCTAGCCAATCGCGAAATCTGCCACGTTCGGGCTGGTACTCGAAGGTGCCTATCGAACGATTGACCTGGAACAGAACTTCCTGTGCCACCTCGGCGGCATCCGCTTCCTGCAAGTGGTACTTGCGGCAGTAGCGATAGATCAGCGGTGTGTACACCTCCACGAACAACGACCATGCTGCTACATCACGAACATCGCGCAACCTGACCAGCAGGCTGGGATGGGTATGCAATAGCGATGGCTGACTCTCTGACACTGAATAGCCCGGGTGTGAGTGAATCTTGCACGACATGCAGATCTATTCAGAAAGTTGTCACTTCTTCTGATCGTCGTGCAAGGAACCGATGCATCAAGGCTACTACACCAAGAGGCCACATGTCGTTCATACACGATCATACCGGCGATTTCTATCAGCCTCAAGGCAATCTCAATAGGTGCTTCATGCGTTTCCGCCATGTTGACAGCTCAAAAACTGAATCGAACCGTCTGACACGTCGTCGGTTTAAACCACTGATGGAAGTGCTGGAAGATCGCACGGTTCCGGCTACCATCTATTGGAATACGGATGCGGATGGTTATTGGGACAATCCTGCCAACTGGAGCCTGAACCGGGTTCCCGAGTACACCGATGAGGTTATCATCGATCGGGGTGCATCCAACCCCACAATTACGGTTCGAACCAGCGAGAACCGGGCAGGCAGTCTGACAAATACCGAGAGACTCATCGTAGCTCCTGGTGCCACCCTGCGTGCATCGGACTCCAGCCCAAGCGTGGTTGGTGGAACGGTGATCATCAACGGTGGCATCGTCACCAGTCAACCACTGAAGTTCACCGGCGATGTTACCTGGGCCGAAACGGGAGGCTTCTCATGGGGAACAGTGACTTTCGCGGGCATCACTCACTTCGTTGGTAGTGCTGACCGTGGCGCGTACAACGTGGCTTTCGTGAATGAAGGCACCTTCCTGCACGAAGGAACGGGTAACCTCCTGACATACAATTTCAATTACTCATTCACCAATAAGCTTGGCGCGGTCTATGACTTCCAAACCGATGGCGACATGCTTGGCGTGCAGTTCTACAACCAGGGGACAGTTCGGAAGTCAGGAGGCAGTGGCAGCACCAGAATCGGTGGGCAAGATATCTACGGGAACCAGAGTGAGTTCATCCTGCAAGGGGGAACGGTGGAGGGACTTACTGGGAAGCTCATTCTGCGCTCAGCGAACTCGACAGGTGGCGCTTTTCATGCGAGTGCAGGTGCAGTGATTGATATCACCGATGGCAATAACACCAATTTCACTGGCACCTACACCGGTACTGGCGAAGGGCGCGTCGAGTTGAGTAGCGGCACGATCTATGTCAACAATAACAACGCTGCTGTCTTCAACTTCAGCCAGGGGTTATTTCATTGGGTTGGTGGATCGATTGCCTTTGGCATGGTGGTGAATCAAGGGTTCGTTCAGATATCAGGAGACGCGGACAAAGGCCTGCACTCGAGTGGTGGGTTCAAGAATTACGGACACATCATCCAATCTGGACTCGGGAATATCGTTCAGGGTGGAGCCCGTATCGAGAACAAGCCAACGGGCATCTACGAAATCGATGGGGATAGTGATCTGGGTGCTCACATCTACAACGAAGGGCTATTCCGCAAGATCGGCGGCACCGGAATCAGCAAGACCAGCACGCCCGATCAATATGGCAACCGTGGCTCGTTCAATCACCTGGGTGGCACGGTGGAAGTGCTCGCAGGCACTCTGTCGTTGGGTGGCGGACAGGAATCGTCTGGTGGTACACTCAAGAGTGTTGCAGGCGCCACCATTGAACTGAACGGTGGGTTCGACACCACCCTCGACGGCACCTACCAGTTGATAGGTGAAGGCCAGGTTATCCACCAGGATGCTTACCTGTTCACTGGCAGTAACTTGGTGATAGATGCCACCCAAGGTCACTTTGTCTGGCTGGGTGGAACGATCTATGGCAACTCCTTCATCACACGTGGCGATGTCGAAGTAGCAGGACCACTGGGCAAGGTGTTACTCTCGCATTGGCTACTGGAAGGAACGGCACGTCATACTGGTGGCAGCCTCTACGGCTCACGTTCCACGCTCGAAGTGACACCGACGGGCGTGTATGACTTCCAGGGTGATTTCAGTTTCGAAGACATCATCAACAATGGCCAACTCAATGTGGTGAATCGCGGACTGATTCGCAAATCGGCTGGCACAGGTGATGCAGTCATCAACAACTCGTACACCGATTCAAATAATGGCACGTTTGAAGTGCTATCGGGAACCATGAGTTTCCCCCGCAGTGGCACCTTCAACGGCGTGAACTTCCATGTCGCTGCTGGCACCCGCATCCATCTGAACGACAGACTGTACAACGCAGGCAAGACATATCGAGGCCTGATCCAAGGCCACGGTCAGGGAGAAGTGCTGTTTCAATCTACCATCACTAACTCGGGAGGTAGTGAGACTGCAACCTTCAACTTTGATGAGGGGGTGGCAGTCATTGGTAGCGACACCTACTTTGGTGGAGAGTTTATTCTGCAAGGCTATCTGACGTTCAATGCATCCACTTATGTGCAATGGCGCGGAGGATTTACCAACCAGGGCGTGATGAACATGGTTGGTTCGTCCAACCTCTACCTGTACACCGGAGGCTGCTCCTTCGACAATCAGGGGACGATACAACTCTTCAACGATTCGGGCCTGATTGCCAACAGCGGCTATAGCTACGCTGTCGAGTTCACCAACTCTGGTACGATTCGCAAAGTGGGCGGCACCGGTACATCCAATATCGCTTCCGAAGGGAGTAGTGGGCCCTTCCGACTAACGAACACCGGCACCATCGAAGTTCTCACAGGGACTCTCTCTCTCGGTTCACCCACGAGTGCGCTACCTCAACTGGTCGCGGGAAAGTTGACGGGCGGCACATGGAAAGCAGGTCCCGGGGCAACTTTAAAGCTAGCAAATGCCAGTGCCATCACCACGAATCAGGCCACGATCATTTTCAGCGGCGCGGGGGCTGCATTCACCAACATCACTGGCTTAACCCGCAACGAAGGCACTCTGCGTTTAGAGCAAGGCAAGAACTTCACCACAACAGGTGCCTTCACCAATACTGGTAACTTGCAAGTTGGTGCCAATTCATTGTTCCAAGCCAATGGCAGCCTGACTCTCACTGGCACCAGTACCGTACAGGTTGGAATTGCAGACAGCCTGCCGAGTGGTGCCTTTGGCAAAGTCAGTAGCTCGGGAGCAACTACCCTGGCTGGAACACTGGATATCCGTTTGACTGGTTACGGCCCGAGTTCGAGCGATCAGTATCCGGTGATGACCTACGCCAGCAAGACGGGGAGCTTGTCTGCCATCACGGGACTCGATCCCTACTTCACAGCAGCTGTTAACAGCACCGCCATCGTGCTGAATGGACAAGGCACCCAACCTGATCTCGATGTCATTACAATCATCGCACCGCTACAAGGCACAGTCAGTCAGCAGATGACGATCAACTATGTGGTGATGAATCGGTCTGATACTCCGGTGTCTGGCACCTGGAAGGATGCTGTCTATCTATCGCGTGATCGCATTCTCAGTCCGGATGACAAGGCTTTGGGGCTGGCCAATCACACGGGAATGGTAGATGCCCAAGGAACCTATCAAGGTAGCTTGAATGCCACGATACCGAGCATGACCGATGGCCAGTATTATGTGATCGTTGTGGCCGATGTTCATACTCAGGTGGCGGATGCCAATCGAAGCAACAACACCGAGGCCAGTGCTTCAAGTTTGGTTATTGAAATCAGTCCGCTTGGTGTCAATCAGCCGGTCAGTGGTTTACTGCAGCAGAATCAACCTGTTTACTACCACTTGAATGTGCCTGCAGACCGTCCTGATCTGCTACTGCAACTGCAAGCCAGTGCAGGAACAACAGTTGAACTGTTTGCTGCCCAGGGTCGGCTCCCGACGACTGCAGACTTTGATCTTGCGAGCAAGGAATTCAACTCATCGCTGGCTACCACACTAGTCTCCAGTCCGGGCATCAATCCCTGGTATGTCATGGCCATCGCCCGCAATGGCACCTCCAGCAGCTTCACTCTAAGTGCTGTTGTTGCAACTCCGCAACTAAACTCAGCATCACCGAACAAGATCGGCAACAACGGTCCCGTGACGGTGCAGATCCTCGGCCAGCAACTACGGGCCAGTGATGTTTATCAACTGGTAAGCCCTAGTGGGGGACTGTTCTTTGCCAGCAACATCACGGTAACAGGAGGAACGCAGGCAGATGCCAGCTTTAATCTGCAAGGGGCAAACCCGGGAGTGTACCGTCTGCAGATTGTAAGAAATGGGCAAGTGTTCGAGTTGCCTCACACCATCAACGTCGAAGCAGTGAATAAAGTCCAACTTACTCCGATTCTGCTCACTCCCGGTTCCTACCGTCCAGGGATGATTCTGCAAGGGTCCATCAGCGTCCGGAACGAAAGTAATGTCGATGTGCCTGCCCCCCTGCTTTTCCTTTACAGCACCACCGGTGTCAGGCTTGCATTCACTCGTCAGGAAGTAGCTGCAGGCACTTCGCCGAATCTCACCAATGAACATGCACTTGTCGGTGTCGCTCCGTCGAGCCATCCAGGAACACTGCGTCCCGGTGAAGAATCACGCATTCCGTTCTGGTTCCAGAACGGGCCAACAGGTATCTCGCTGGGTCTCGATTTCCAGGTGGCAGACACGACTGATCCCATCAACTTCACTCTGGTCGAACAGCAGATGCGACCGGCAGGCGTGCTAGACAGCCGATGGAATGGGGTTTGGCCAGCCATTCGTTCAGCTCTCGGCACTACCTGGGGCGACTATGTTCGTTTCATGGCACGCTACGCTGAACTGAGCAAGGATCAGCCAAGCCCGCTGCCCGATGATATCGACAACATCGTCCCGAACTTCCCACAAGTCTCCACCGGGTTCTACTTCGAAGCGGAGAATGTGATGCGGTTCGCTTCGCAGGAGATTTACCGTGAAGAGCATCGTCTGGTTTCAGGCTTCGTTCGACTGGATGGGCAGACACCAGTAGCTGGTGCGCTCGTTCGTCTTATCAACACTGAGGGCGAAACCGCTGCTCAAGCAGTGGCTGACAAGTCTGGTCGCTACCGCATTCTGAGCCTGAACCCTGGAACCTATCAGGTGGTAGTGAATGGTTATCAGCTCGCTGAGCCAATGGTGATTCAATTCAATGGAACACGTCTCGATGGTCAGGATATATCTGTTCAGCAGGGTGGCATCATTGACGGCATCATTCGCCGCACAACCGATGCAGCCCGACTGTCGGGATTGCCAGTGAAGTTGCTTCGCAACCACGAACTAGTGGCTACAGTTTACACCGACAGCGACGGCCATTATCGTTTCAGCGGGATTGATGCAGGCACCTATCAGTTGCAGGCAGGTGGTGGCGCCCTGGCGAATACCATTACCAATCCGATTGTCGTTCAGGATCAGGAAGTGCTACGTGATGTGAACATCGATGTGCCTCTCGCCAGCATACTGAGTGGCATCGTTACGAAGAACAGTACTCCACTGGCTGGTGTCCGTGTGCTGTTCAAGACCATGAATGGTTTGCAGCAGAGTGTCAGCACCGATGCAACGGGTCGGTATCAGTTCAGCGGACTTTCAGCAGGAACATTTGAACTCTTTGTTCAGGATACCAACACGGCTCCTTACACTACCTCCGTTACGCTCGGTAGCAGTGTCGAAACGACGTTGCCCACCATCAACCTGGTGAATGGGTCAACCCTCACAGTTCGGCTCCTCAACGAGAATAATGTAGCTCTACAGGGAACTGTCAGTCTGTTTCAGAATGGTGAAGTTATCAACTTCACTCTCAGTAGTGCTGAAGGCGTTGCATCCTTTGAAAACCTGGCAGCAGGCGACTACACGCTCTCAGCCCGTAGTGATGGCCGTGTCACCACACTGACCAATATCCATGTTCCTGTAGCGGGCAGTGTGAGTACGAACATCGTGCTTCACCCTGCCGCACGGGCACATGGAACAGTAACCAGTTCAACTGGCCAACCCATTGCTGGCATGCTTGTCAACGTATACGGCAGCACTCCAGATGACGCTCAACTCTATCAAACCGTCATCACCAATGAACTAGGCCAGTATCAGGTCAATGTTCCTTATGGAGAAATGACGGTCACCTTCGGCAACCTGACAGGTATCCTCGCTCGACAATTCACGACGGATGCAACCCACACGGATCATCAGATTGATGTCACCATAACAGGTGGCATTCTCACCGGACTTGTCACGAAGAGCGATGGCCTTACCCCGGTCACAAGTGGCGTAGTGGTACTTCGACAGAACGGGATCGCCTTGGCAACTGCCAATATCCTGAGCGATGGAACATACATCTTCCGACAGCTACAGCCTGGCAGTTACGTCCTGATGGCTGAATCGCCTGATGGCTTTACCAGCATGATAAGTGCCACAGTAGTGGATCAAGCCACTACTCAGGCCAGCAATCTGAGCACAGGCTTGGGAAGCTTGCAAGGAGTCATCAGCTTTGCAGGTGTTCCTGTCAATGGCGCAAACTTTGTCTTGATCCCACAGAATAGCAGGAATCTCGGCTACTACACCTTTGGTACCACCGATGCCAGTGGGCACTACCTTGTGACAGGCTTGCCTGATGGCGAGTATCTGCTGCACATTGAAGCGGAAGGGTACGCAAACTGCGAACAGCTTGTAACGGTCACTTCGCAAACCGTGCATGATGTTGTTGTGAATACAGGAGTAACATACGCGGGAATTGTCACAGCACAAGGTCTGCCTCTGGCGAATGCTGTGGTGACAGTCCAATCACCTGGATCACGCCAGACATGGGGTAATGCCATCACTGATGGTCAAGGCAACTTCAGCATCCATCATCTGCCTGCAGGCACTTACAACTTGCTGATTCGTGGTGAACTGCAGCAAACCATGTTGATTGAAGATGTCGTCATCCATGCAGCATCCCAACCAGCAAGCATTCAACTACTGGCTGCCAATACTGATCTGTCAGGCATCGTATTCGATGAAGCAGGTCGCGTGGTGGTGGATGCGGTGGTCACCTTCCGTACTTCTTCAGGCGACTTTGTTGACACAGCTGGCACCGATGCCCAAGGCAAGTATTCAATGGATCGCCTGCCTGCCGGGGAGTACCTGGTGACAGTCGAGTCGCTGGGCTATCGCTCGGCTTCTGCGAGCATCGTTATTACAACTGGTATACCCTCCACACTGAATCTTTCGATGGTGACTGCAGGTACGGATGATAGCCCGCTTTGGGATGCCAGCGTGGATGCACTGGATACGGTCATCTCCCTGCCGGTTCGTGCTCTGATGCATGCTTATGTTCAGGAGAAGCTTGCGGAAATCGGGGGCAAGCCAAGCCGTATCGGGGGAGATGTGGGTGCCCTCACAGTAGCCAGACCGACGTTAAGCCCGAGCGAGTGCCCTGCCCTGTGGCAGCGCTATCGCGATGTGCTGGTGTGGTATCAGAAGAAAGAAGCAGCATACAACGAATGGAACCAGGCCTATTCCGACTTCGAGAAGCTGTTCCGTGCCTCTGCTGCTGTAGTGACATTGCAAACGGTCAACCTGTTGCTGAAGTGCTATTCCCTGTATCAAACCTCATTCAATCCGTCTCGATACCCAGACGAGTACGTTAAATTGAATGATGCACATCAACTGGCGTTACCTATTCTTCGAGGCATTCAAACCATTCAGGCAGTAGTTGGCTCGTTTACTCGTGATGGCAAGCCATTCTGGCAAAACATGACGAGTTTCGAGAAGCTGGAAGAAATCGTCAAGGACATTGGAGGTGTGCTGGCAGGAGCAATTCCCACTGTACTAAGCTCACAGACTTACATCTCGCTGCTACAGAATAAAGGTGTCCAGCCCATCAGTACGGTTGGCAATGTCTTTAGTGCGTTAGGTATTGTCAAAGATGCTTACACGATCTACCAGGAGGTTTCCAGTTCGATCACTACACTGAAGGCACTCCTCACTGCCATCGACTTTGGCCTCAAGGACTATGCAAAAGCCAGAGTCTATTATGAAGATGCCGTCCAGAAGTATCTGAATACCGAATGCATCGATCCAAAGAACCCTGATGGACCACGCATCAAAGGTCAACTTCGCAACTTGGGTCAGGTGATGTCGATGGACCCCAACAACATCGTCAGCACAGGCGTGGGGCAATATGGCGCTATCAGACCAGGTGATACCATCAGCTACACGGTCAACTTTGAGAACCTCGCCTCCGCCTCTGCTGCTGCCCAGCGAGTGTTGGTTACCAATCAACTGCCGAACAACCTCGATTGGTCAACGTTCCAACTCACAAGCGTTGGCTTTGATAGTGTTATTATCAGTGTGCCTGGCGGTGTGAAGAACTTCGAGACGACTGTAACAGCACCGCACGATCCGCTACATCCTGTCAGGATCACCGTTCGCTTGAACTCTACAACCGGAATGGTCACCACCACTTTTCAGTCCGTCGATCCAGTGACTGGCGAAGACACCGACGATCCGCTGGCTGGCTTCCTGCCACCGAACGATGGCGACGGTTCAGGCAGCGGCTTCATCAGCTACGACATCAAGCCAGTCGCTGCACTGACAGCCGGTACCGAGATCAAGAACCAGGCCAGCATCATCTTCGATGCCAACGCTGCCATTGTGACCAATCAGTCGCTGAACACCATTGATACGGAAGCACCCGTGTCGATGGTCAATCCGCTGCCAGCCAGCACGACTAATACCAGCTTTACGGTAACCTGGGGAGGTACGGATCCACATCACGGAGCAGGCATCACCACCTACGATGTCTTCGTCGCTATCGACAATGGCAGCTACACCCTATGGCAGGACGATGTCGCCATCACCTCGGCCCTCTTCACAGGTGAAACAGGAAAGAAGTACTCGTTCTACAGTCGTGCCAGAGATGGTCTGGGTTACGAGGAATCTGCTCATCCAGTTGCTGATGCCTCCATTGAAGTATCGGTACATCTCAAGCCCAGTATCGAGAAGGTGGTGATTGCCAGCAATGCCAGCCAGCGTTCCAAGTTCGTTCAGGTGCAGGTCTTCTTCAACACACTGGTCACTGTAGATAAGAGTGCGTTCGTGCTTTATCTCAACGGCAAACGATTCACCATTGCAAGCATCTTCATGACCGTGGTGGACAACAAGTCGGTGGCGACACTGCAGTTCAAGTCCACACAGTTAAAACTCAATTCTCTGCCGGAAGGAAAGTATGTGTTGGTGACCCTCAGCAAAAGTGTCAAATCCAGGCAGACTGGCTTGACCATGGAAGCTGATCGAACCGATGCCTTCTATCGTCTCTTCGGCGACACCAATGGCGATGGCCGAGTGGATGATGTGGACTACCAGGTCTTCCGGACTGCACTGAACAAGAAGTCAAACCAGACGGGGTACTTGAACTACCTCGACTATGACAACAACGGCAGAATCGATGCCAGGGATCTTGTGGCATTCAACGTTCGTCGAAACAAGAGAGTGACAGCATAACCAATTTCTAATCTCCTAGTGCCCCGACATCACGAAAGCAGGACTCTACCTAATCTTCGGATAACTGCATGTGCCAGGTACCGTCCATCCCCTGTACAGGAACGAAATAATTGCGTTGTTCGTCGTATACAATGAGCGTCTTTTCCTTGGCGAGCTTGATGAGTTCGCTATTTCCGGTGGCAAGCACTTGTTGCCAGTACGAAAGAGATACCAGAGTCATGGTCTTCATGAGTTGTGTTTCAGATGAGGATGATAAACAGCAACCCAACCTTTAACCGAAGGTTGGGATGTTACCAACGCTCATCACACACAAGCATGGCACTGCTACCATGAGTAACACCATCAAGTAACGTGTTACGACATCAGAAGTTCTGTATTTCTGCAAATGCTGGCACGCAAGCTGGCTGAGCAAAAGCTGCTGAGAGTGACTATCTCCAGGCTTGATAGGAACTCGAAGGCTTATTGGAGGCTCCGGTGTAGGTGTAACCTCCACCTGTTTCCGACCCCGTTCCACCTCCTGAACTACTGGTGGAGGTAGCGTAAGTACCAATAATGCCACTGAGGTCGATGAGACTGAGTGCATAGGAGACATTGGCAAGCGGGCCGTTGCTGAGGGAGCGCCCTGCGTAGCGAACGCTGTATTGTCCTGTTTTTAGATACAGTGTTGAGGTTACGTTGGGCTGATTCGCCCGTGCTGTTATTTCCAGCACTGCTCGGCCAGCTGAATCGAAAACCGTCATGGTCACTTCCGCCTGCCCCAATGAACTGGCAGCAAGAGAGAAGTGCATCAGTTTATCATGAGCAATCAGGAAGGATGCCGTATCGACATTAGCTGTAGATGTCAGAGTATTGCTGCCAATCTGGTCAAGTACCAGTGGATCGGCTGAGGAGAAATCGATGCCGAGGAAATAGGAACCTGTATTGGTTGAACCATCGGGGTCTTTGGCAAAGACCTTGAAGTAGTAGGTCTGTTGGGGAACAGGCTGTTCAATCTGCAGACTGAAATGGCTGTTACTGTTGGCCAATATCTGGAAGGGAACGCTGTCGCCATCTGCATTGTAGACCCGGAGCTCCGGGTTCAACTCAGTTGAACCCAGCCCCCAAACGAGCGCAACCATAGTTTTGGAAGCAGCGCTTGCTGGAGCCTGGATGTAGTAGTAGTCGGTATCGTACGAATCGCGAATGGAGGCTTGGTAGGTGTAATCAAAGCGATCATCACCTGCATCCCCAGGTTGGGCGAGCAACTGGGTCGCTGCTGACAGCACGTCGTTGACATGCAAATCATTCACGATGTTGTGCAGAGGGGCAAGCAGCCCAGAAGTCAGTGAAAGTCCGTAACCTACTTTGAGATGGTACGAACCAGAACTGAAGACATCGGTGGTATTACTTTCAACTTTCACAAAGTACTTGTTGAACAATCTCACTCCACCAATGGAGATCACCAGATCACCATCCAGTGGATCGACAGCAGCCTGACTGGCGACAAGCCGATAACTCGAATCATAGATCGATACACGAGATAAGAGTTGGCTGATACCACTTGTCTTCAACTGAACAGTCAGTGCCGTAACGCCCAGGGTGGGAAGTGCTGTGAAGCTATAGTAGTCTGTATCGTTCTGGTTTGCAATAACGCCATTGAGACTACTGGATAAAGAGATAAGTCCCAGGGAAGCAGCGTTCGAGAAATTGCTGTTGCCATTGACGGAACCTGCTTCGTATTCATCATTCACCCGCGGTCCATAGAGTTCCTGAAGATGAACGATGTCTTCGGTACTCAAGCTGGTTCGATAGCTGTAGGTCTCGAACATGGTGGCATCGTGATCAGTAGTGTGATCGAGCCCGAAGACGTGGCCCGCCTCATGAAGGAAGACCGAGAATAAATCGAATTTGCCAGATGCCTGGCCAATGCTGAACGGATAGTTGGTGTTGAGGATAATGTCGCCTGACCAGGTTGTTCCCGTCCAAGAAAAGGGCGAGGCGGTAGCCAACAGCCCATTAGACATTGGCTTGGCTGCGATGCGGATATCACCAAACCGTGTATCGCCTTGCACTGCACCATTGGTTCCAAGAGGCTGTCCCTGATCGGCAACGATACCAATGTTCAAGTTGGCATGTGCTGCCCAGGTCTGAAAGGCACGCGTGATCTCTTGTTGCCAGTCGTTAGTTGAACCAATGGACTGCAATTCCTGAAACAGTGCGCTGGCTTGTCCCTGGACGTTGGTACCATCGGGAGCAAAACTGAGCGTCAGGTGTGAACCATCAGCCCACGGAACGTGAAAGCCTGACAAGACGTTTCGGTCTTCCAGGCATTCGATGCAGAGTTTACAAGATGGAGTTTGCATGGCGGAGCGGCTTTTTAATGGGGCAAACGCATGTCATATTACAGGCGTTACCTTGAGGAACACGGTTCTTGGTTACATCCGACATCGTTCACGGAATTTCTTTCAAATTTCAAACCTGCTAAGGTCGATTGAGTTTCTTCGCATCCGCAACGATTCGCTGAAACTCCGGTTCCTTGCGAATGGTATTGAGATCGCTGTCACCATCTACCAGATCAAGCCCAAAGCCTGTGCGTAAGGCATTCCAGAGTAACTCGAACGCCTTGTTCCGATCAGTCTTCTCGGTTTTGGATGTGAGTGCATAGATGCACGCCACCTGGTATAGGTTAGGTGCCTTGTTGTCTCGCCGTAGTGCTTCTTCAGCATCTCGATGCGCCTCGGTTCGCTTTCCTCGACGCGCCAAGTTGACACCACGACCAGCCCGGGTGGGCACATGATCCGGATAAAGTTCGACGGCCCGGTTAAGAATTTGCAGTGCTTCATCCTTCTTGCCCAACCGTTCCTCCAGCAAATGGGCCTTCTGTTGGAAGGCGTACATCGAGATTGGATTGAGCTTGAGAGCCTGTTCCACATCCGCAAGGGCGCCAGGGACATCGGTGGCTTCCCGCATTTCGGATCGTGCAATCCAGCTCAACTCATCGGCTGGTTCCAGCTTCAATCCTTCTTCTATATCCTGTTGAGCCCCTTTCAGATCCTTGAGTTTCGTACGAGCGCTGCTTCGCATGAAGTAAACACGTGTAGGGTGTGAACCACACTTTAGTGCCGAAGTCAGATCAGCTTCGGCTCGCTTCCAGCGTTCAAACGACATATTGACCGCCGCCCGCTGGATGTAAGCTTCCGCCATGTCAGGGTTGAGTCGAAGGGCATCGTCATAATCCTGGCCTGCCAATTCCCAGAAGTTCATTTTGCTGTAGGCCAGCCCGCGGTTGAACCATGACCTGGCCGACTCAGGCCGCAGACTGATACACGCATTGAAGCAGGCGAGGGCCATCTCAGGCTGGCCCAGTTCCATGTGAACATTACCCAGCGAGAACCAACTGGAGAATGAGTGTGGATCCATCCGGGCGGATGCCCGTAGGGAGGGTACAGCATCTACATACCGGCCCTTGTTGATGTTCCAGTATCCCACCAGGAAATGATCACGAGCGGTGGCTACCGGTGTCCTATTGGCTTCCGTTCGTGCCAGTGATTCTGCATCACTCTGCTTGTTGAGTTTGAACAAGTCAGCTTGCTGTTCTCGTAGTGCCCTGGGAATACGGTCCTGGCCGATGGATACTGCCAACTGATTCCACTTGAGAGCCTGATTGAGAAACTGACTTCGCTGCTCCGGGTTGGCTTGATCCAACTGGAGCGTTCCCGCTTTGGCCAGCAGGTAGTACATCTCGCCAAGGTCTTCCTGAAGTTGAATCTTTTCTGCTGGAGCCAGGTATCGAACAGGAACAGCATCTTGCCAGGCTGGCTCAATACTATCCAACGAAAGCTTGTACTTAGCGAGATGGTTCTGGCAAAGCGCTATCACCTGTGAAACTTGATCTTTTGGTAGATGCCGATCATCCAGGCGAACTCGCAGGTCATCAATGGTCTGCTGATGTTCTCGGAATTGCTGCCTGGCTTGCAGGCTTCGAAGTGATTCACGACCAAAGTAGAGTGCGGTCAAGAGAGTCAGCACCACAATTGCTGCCATCACTGCAACACTGGTGGATGATGACAACCGCGGATGCCGACGAACCCACTTCTGGAATCGCTCCTTCCAGGACGGGTCCGCTGCATAGAGCAATGGCTTATCAGCCAGTTGTCGTTCGAGATCAACTCGCAGCGCCTCAGCAGTTTTGTACCGCTTGGAAATATCAGGAGCCAGGCATCGCTGGGCAATCGATTCCATCGCTGGTGTTATCCGGGCGTTCCACTTCCGCAGTGATGGTACCTCTCCCTTTCGCTCAGTGATCATTTTGAAAATGATCTCGGCAGGCTTACCAGTCGGACGCAGAAACGGTGATCGACCGGTCAGGAGTTCATAAAGGATCACACCCAGACCATAGATATCACATTGCTGGTTAAGCTTGCCTGTTTTGGTCAGAAGCACTTCCAGATGCTCAGGAGCCATATAGGGCAAGGTACCACCAATACCACATGACGAACGTTCGCCATCCAATTTGGTGTCTCGGGCCAGATTGAAATCCAGGAGCATGGCTCTGCCATCGTCGGAGAGCAGCAGATTCTCAGGCTTTAAATCGCAGTGCAGGATGCCCCGTGCATGGGCGTGTGCCAGGCCATCTGCCACGCCAGCCATCAACCAGAGAACGGACTGTTCATAAGAACGTGATTCAAAGAGATGCCAATAGTCATCACACTTTCCATCATCGGGAACATGAGCATTCCTTCGTAACAACTCACGCCAGATAGTACCACTCTGGGGAAGATCGTCTTTCTTGGTAATGTGCTCGAGCACATGCCAAAGTGTGGTCGGACCAAAGTAAGGCATACAGACGCATTGCATCTGATCCTGCTGATGCACCGAGATTATCGGCACGATGTGGCTATGTTGTAGCTGCGCCATCATCTGCGATTCTTGATAGAGATCGCTACCAATCTTCAGGACGACCAATCTATCAGCCAGGTCGCCTTGACGTGCCAGATACACCCGACCAAATGACCCACTTCCCAACTGATCGATAATCTTAAAACCGTGGACAGAATCACCAAGTGAAGGAAAAGTCTGTAGTGCTTGTGCCAAGGTGTTCGGAACGACGTGGCGTGGCTTGTCTTTCAATCGCTTATTTGGATGGCTGACATGAGTAGACACCGAACCTGCGTAGGATCGCTCCGCGGTATCGACTGCTGCTATCCATTCCCAGTCCTGGTTGGAAATGCCAAATTGTTCCTGATATTCCTCTGGAGTAACATCTTCACCTGCTAATCGTCGGAGCCTGTACTCTTCGAAGGCCATCTCACGTACAGCTGTGATATCCAGAAATACTTCCGGGAAGCGATTGCGGTACGACTGAAGGGAGCAAGGCTTATTCTGCTTTCGGTTGTGTTCCAGATCAACACGAATCAATTCGACAAGGATTTCAGAGTAAAGGGGATTTTCCCGTTCAGGCAAATACGCATCGAGACTGGCAGATCCATTCTCATGCCACGCCTCTTCAAAAGCTTCAACAAACGAATTTGGTCCCTGAAGAACAACCCCTGTTACTATCGTGGGATTGGTCAATAGTTCGTCCATGGCACATCCTCCAGCTTGCTGCGAAAGCTTTGCAGGACACGCTCGACGGTTCTCGTCGATCTGTGGCACGCTTCAGCAATCGCAGATAGCTCGTAACCTTCCAGACGCATACGAATCATCATTCGTTGTGAGTCGGGCATGTCACGGAGTTCATCTTCGAGAAGCACGTTGAGAAATGCGGCTGCGGCATCATCGCGGTCAGCTAACTGATCCCATCTGACATCGCCATGATGATTTCGATTGACGTCTCTTTTAATGGTGCGAAGGTCACGTTCGCGGTTGCGAATCTTGTTCAACGCCATAACGAGCAGTAACCCCCAAAGCTCCTGATGATCTGGAACTTTGTAGCCATGCGAACGAACGCTCTGAAATACCAGGCTGAATACTGATTGGGCAATGTCCTCTACTTCCATTCGAGAAGTAAGGGCAGCAGAACTTTGTGAAGCAATGAGAGCATGAAGACGGTGGCAGTACCGCCGAACCAGTGTGGTCGCAGCCTCCTCCACTCCGTCGCGCCACTGTTCAAGTAACTCGCTGTCTTCCAGCGATTCGCTACACTTTGTGTTGACAACCGACTGTACCAAGCCCATGACCGTATCCATCTGAGTAACGTCTGAATGCGTACTCCAACTTTCCAGTTGAAGTGCGAACACACGGGGCAGAAAACTGCTCGGAAAGTCGGGCTGGGCAGGCCTAACCTTCAAGACGGGGGAAGTATAGGTCGCAATCCGTTTGGGTGTGACAAAAAAACCATAATTATTGTTTCGGTTGCAATAAGCCATTTGCGTAATGGGGGTTTGTAGTACAGGTATTGCGACACCACAATCACATGTTTAAAGCAGATAACTTGCGTTGTTTGTAAGGCGCGTACAGAAGAATGAAGCCTTTCGGAGCACTAACATTAACATGCTAAGGCAAGCTCCAAGACTTTAGAGTGTCTCTGATTGCGACTTCGTGGGGGACATGATTCACTCTGATCGTGGTTGTCAGCTAAAGCTTGATCTTCAGTCAAGTAAATGTCTGTCGGCAATATCTTGAACGTGTTGACACCGACACGAATCACACGCAGCCCAGTAGATGTCTCGTAGTACATCAATCCACGAAGACAGTTAAGCGTATCGTCGTCTCTTAATGTCCAATCAACTTCAACGTAACGATAGACGAGATAGTGTCGCCCATCAGACCCATCCATCCAGGTGCCAGTTCTAGCGAGCATCATTCTGAACTCCTCCTACATCTGTATGCCTCAGCGAGAGAAATCTGTTGCGCACCAGTGGCAACGTGTGGACATTTTGATGCCCACATTATGTAGTAACACCGGCACATGGCACATGTGACATGGAAATGTTGGAGTAATATATTCATGGATGCAAATCGAATGCTCTGACTAGTTTGGTGTAATTCTGAAGGAAAAGATCGAATCATGATCATGAATCTAGGTGCCAAGTAGTCTTGAACTATCCAGACTTGATCTTTGCAGCCAAGAGGAGGACTTCCAAGGAGGCATTCAAGAATGCCGCGTGCTTCACCACCTTTTGGAGCATTGTTCAGCTTATGCACAATCACCACTCAGTAATTTATTTCCACGACGCAAAATTAAGCCTGCAAAGGTGCGCCAGGCTAATCGCTGTATCATTATCACTATCAGTAAAATATAAACGATAATATCACTTCAGCATGTCATATCGTTTCATGGTGAGTGTTACTTCTATTGTCGAGGCACTCAGTAACATTGCGGGGTGCCACCATAACAATGGCGAATGATCTCCAGATCATTTCGTGTAAGGGGGTATTTGCTATGACTCGCTTGCTGACCAAAACTGGTGAATGGTGCGATGGATCCGATGGCAGAGATTACCTGGTGAATGCTTACACCGAACTGGACTGGTCATTGTCGGATGATAACACGCTCCACTGCCAACGTCTCAATATGTACTTTGAAACACAGGGAATGCCGGTGGCTCAGACGGGCTTGAACTCGTTTAAGATTGTGTCCACAGGCATCGAGCTTTTCAGGAACGAGTATTCCAGTTTCAGCCAGGAGCAGCGTTGTACGATGACGCGCCTATCTCGCATTCTCCTGTCACGTTGAGTTGCCGACACTCCGCATACAAATCGGGTTTTCTCTCCTCCATCTTTCAAACCGAGGTGTCTGATCATGCACAGTCACATCAATCGTATTGCATCCCTGGCTTGTCACGAGCAAGCAGCCACGACAGCGTACCAGAAAGCGCTGAATCACGCATCGGCTACGCATCTTCAGGAACTGCGGAAAATACAAACCGATCATGAAGAGGCTGCATGCCTGTTACAGTCACTAACTCAGGATGATGGCCTTTCTGCCACACAATTGGGAGGTTGGGAGTTGCTAAGTAAGGCAGTGAACGGAGTCGAGAAGCTGTTTGGCAAATATGCAGCGCTACAAACCCTCCATGAATGCGAAGAGCTTGCCATCTGGGATTACGAAGAATGCCTGCGTGACAATGGCATCCCCTACAAAAGCAGGATCATCATCATGAAAAGGCTGATACCACAATCTCGTGATCACATCAGAAAACTGAAGCAGCTGATGCAGGAAAAGCATGCTTTGGAAGACACTATTGAACTTGGCGATTTCGCTGCTGATCGCTGGCCTGAAAATGCACTGAACTAATGCCTGCCTGAGAGATGCCTGGAATTAGTTCAATCGCAAGCGCGCCCTGGCTTTTCGAAGGAAGCCAGGGCGTTGCTGCTTCTGTGACGACTTCTTGGGATTCATGTACCAAGATAAGAAGAGAATACATCGAAATATAGAAAAAAGATGTCATGCTGCGATCTGGCCAGTGTTACTCATTTTACATCACCTCTCTTCAATCAGGAGTAGTATCATGCGTCGAGTATGGTTGCATGCGTGCATTAGTTTCATGTTTCTTTTCACGGCACAAGTGAATGCTCAAACACTGCTTAATGGCGGTTTTGAAGCACCGGTACTTGGTAATGGAAATAGTAGCGGCGTGAATGCGCCTTTGCTTATTGGAACGAACACTAATACTGTAGGTAACTGGGATTTAAGAGCTTCTTCACTGCTCGCGGTTTCTCTTGTATCTCCGGCTCGTGTCGAAATCCTTGACCCTGTCATCAATCCCGTTGGGATGGTGGGCAATCAATTAGCTGTACTCAGCTCCGCTGGATTAGCAGGAGTTGGCACCTCTGGCTCGATATCTCAAGATCTTGGTGCTTCATTTACAGCGAATACACGTTACATACTCAATGCTAACCTGGGTTTACTCAACACTGCATCCGCGCTATCCTCCTTTGGCATGCAGATAACAGCTGGTGGAGTTCCCATTGCTACACGTAATAACGGCACGATATTATCACTGCTTGTCAATTCTAACCAGCTTTACAACGTATCTCTTATCTTTGACACCGGTAGTACTCCACCAACGGGTGATGTAGGTGTTCGGTTTTTCCAAGATTCCCTGGCGGGAGTAGCGGGAGCATATCTGGTAGACAATGTGTCCTTTAGCACGGTTGCGGCAGTGCCAGAGCCAGCATCCGTTGGGCTTATTCTGCTAAGTGGTGTAGGTATTTCAGTTGCCTGGTATCGACATCATCGCAAACAGAAGCAACAGTTTGATCAAGCAGTATGATCGTGTATGGCTCAAATGAAATAGAATACATCACCAGGAATGCAACACGAAGTTGTTGCATCCAGGTCTAATTTACTGAAGACTTGGCTAATTTTTCTTGGATCCCTTCAGAGACCATCACTCATTTCGTCATGCCTCAATGGATCCGGCTTGGAAGCTTTTCAGACAAGACTATGCGGAACTGGCACGCTCCGATCATTTCTCACGGACAAAACCACTCAGATCATGATTTTGCTGCTCCTGGTACTCGATATTCTGGAGATATCTACTCCACCCCATAAAAATTAGAAGGACATCATTTCTTGAGTGTACTTCGAGCCGTTGCAGCAGTCTTGGGGGCATACTGTTCTACTTGTTTCACTTCCTCCAAGGCTTCTTTCAATCTACCAAGCTGCGCAAGTACTCTGGCTTCACCCAAACGTACTTCCGTATTCTGCCAATCATAACGGGCGAATCCACTCATCACACGATACTCAGCCAGTGCCTCCTCCCGCTTGGATTGCAGTTCATATAGTCTGGCTCGCCAACCATGTAGCAGATACTTGTCTTCTGGCTTCAGATTCCCTGTCACTACAGCTGCTTGCGGTTCGATTTTATTGTTGTCTCTTAGCGCAAGGATACCGTGCAGTATCCGGGCCTTTGGATAGTTTGGATCCAGTTTTACTGCTTGCGATATTGCCTGTTGAGCAGCAGGATGTTGTCCCATTTTCCAGTAGGCAGTTGCAAACACTGTCCAGCGCTCCGCATTCATGTTACCGGCATGATAGCTTAGCCAGAACTGAGTCAGATCTTGAGTCGCTCGATAAAACGGCAACACATCCTGATAGGTTTCACCACTGATTAGTTGTTGCGGAGCGCATTGCTCAACTCCTTTTGAGAAGGAGGCAAACCCTTTCACCGGTTCGTTAGCCCAGGTGCAACATCGACTATGCAGAAAGTAGATCTCATCTGCATCTGTTTCATTGGACATTCCCATTTCCAATCCAAGGATGACTCGCTGCAAGATTCCCTGGAAGCTCTTGAGATGTAAACCCTGTGATTGCTGCATCAGATGGGCATCATTGAACCAGGCTACATAACTTCCAGCGGCCGGCATGATTCGATTAGAGATCCCCAGCATGAGAGGCTGAAGTGTTTGAGCATGTTGACTTCGATACATCTGCTGCATGAGAACAGTGCCACGCTGAAGGTACGAGAACGAATCAGTAGGTCGTATCGCAATCGCCGAGCTGAATGCCTGTGCTGCACCTTCGGTATCATTCCGCAACAGCATACACCAGCCCAGCCAGTTGTAAGTCCAATACCTGCGTGGTTCCAGGGTAGCAGCCATCCGCAGCATCGACAGTGATGTGTCAAGAGGCCTGTTCAAGTCAATGCCACCCAAGGCACGAATATCTCGGTGTACACTGGCGGGAAGTATATTCTCCACTTTCAAATTCGATGTTTGCGATCCTAGCCAGAAATGGCAAATACCGATGAAGAAGTGATCAGAAGGTCCACGTGGCGTCCACGTGGTCAGTGGGCGAAGCTTATCTTTGTACCCTAGCTGATAGTGGCAGAAGTTCTCCAGGATCAAACCACTATGGGCCGGTCCACCCCATTGCACATGATGATAGTTCTGAATGGCTGGTATCAGTTCCAGTGCGGATTGATAATGCTTGCTTCCGCCAAAAAATGTCAGGATGGCAAGCTTCGTTCGCTGCAGCCCCAGAAGTAGCAGTAAACGGCTGACATCTTCACGAACCTGAATGACCTGATCGCTTTCCAGGTCTTCGACAGGTAGATGTTGCCACCAGTCTGGCAGATTTTCCAGCACGTTCACGAGTTGCAGGGCCCGTTCAGCGGATCGAATACTGATATCATCCCGATCCATAGCGGCATGCTGTTCTGCAAGGTCAGCCAGCCTGGTAAATTCAGCAATACGTTTGACCCGATCGTACCTCGCAGTCAATCGTTTCAGGCTAGCCTGCAGCTCATCGTTATTGGTAGCAGCCTTGGATGCCCGTTCCAGTAGTGCCACTGAACTGGAAAAACGACCTGCTTTCAGCTCTGCCTGTGCAGCATCTTCATCTGCCTTGATGCTGGCACTCAGTTGCTGGAATCGCTCATGCTCTTCCGAAAGACGCGTAGCCTGGGCTTGAGAGTAGATGGAGTAGCCGACAAGCGAACCAAGGAGCAGTAACAATAGAGCCACTGCTAAACTGCTTGATAACGCCTTGTGATGTCTCATCCAACGGGCAACCCGTTGCCACCAGGGTTCGGGATAGGCACCGACTGGTTCATCAGCGAGATACCGTTCCAGATCAGCGCGAAGCAGGTCTGCATGTACATAGCGCTCACTGCTTTCCAGAGACATCGCTTTCAAACAGATAGCTTCCAAAGGCTTTGCTATGCCATGTCGTAGTTGCGATGGCGGAGTTGGATTGACCTTCTGCACTTTCTGCAGAAGAACTGCATTGATCTCTCCCTGATAAGGTCTCTGACCGGTTAGCAGTTCGTAGAGCATCACACCTAGAGAAAAGACATCACTGCTCGGATTCACTTCATCAATGAGCCCTGCTGCTTGTTCTGGAGACATGTAGGCTGGTGTTCCAATCACTGTGCCTTGCTGAGTTGCATCAGAACCTGCACCTGCAATCGGTTCAAGGACCTCATCTGATTGCTCGTTGTCCTGCTTCATTACCTTGGCCAATCCCCAGTCGAGGATGAGCGTCTCGCCATATTGGCCCAGAATAATGTTGGCAGGTTTCAGATCACGATGAAGCACACCTTTGCTATGCACAAAGGCCATTGTCCTTACTACGGCCAGAAAAGCTGTGATCAGTCGTTGCCACTCCAACGCTTGCTCAGCCTCGTTCGCAGTCTTGTTGTGATGAAACGCCTCGATGGCTTCGGCAAAAGTTTGACCGCTCACCATATTCATGGTGTAAAACGGGCTGCTCGATTCTTCGTCTCCCATTTCGTGAATGGGAACAATACCAGGATGTTGAAGCTGTGCCGTGATCCGAGCTTCTGCCAGGAATCGATGCCGATACTCTGGTCTGGCTGAGAGGTTACCCTTCAACTGCTTCAATGCCACCGTGCGGCCCAGCATCAGGTCGTCTGCTTTCCAGACAATGCCGAAACTGCCTCTACTGTGTTCGTGAGCAAGCTGATATCTGCCGAGTTGTTTTCCGTTCTGTAAGTAGTCATTCGAAGGCAATGGTTGCTTTACAGCAACCGCTTGCTTGCTGAAACTGATCTCCTGAATGGTTAGTTCTGGAAATCGCTTCTGATACTCCAGCTCATTCGGAGTGTTGCCTGCCAGACGACGGGAGCGACACTCTTGCTCTATAAGCCTGAGAATGATCTTCGACTGCTTCAGTTCCGGGAATCGAACCAGATAGGTTTCGATCAGATCAGGTTGAGGACTATTTGGTGAACGGCTCCATGCTTTCCACTTCATCTCTATTTCAATCTGAACCATTTCCTCCAGGGTTGCCAGATAGAGTGGGGCATCCTTGTGTGGGAGACACTGTTCAATGGATTGTGGCTTCCCCTGTTGCCAGGCTAATTCAAATTGAATGCGAGCAGCTTCATCGATAGTGGCAATCGATGCATTCACGAGTGGTCAGCCCCTAAAGCTTGAAGAAGGTGAGCTTCCACTTTCTTGAGAACCCGTCGCACTGTTCGTTCCGAGCAACCCAGCTTCTCTGCAATGTCATCGTGAGTGAGATCTTGGAGCTTCCATTCGACCATCTGTCTTTCTTCTTCGCTCAAGCCATCAAGGGCAACCCGTAACTGATCTGCAAACTCAGCCTCTTCAATGTGGGTTGGCCCTGGAGCAACTGGTTGAAACTCAGTTAAGCTGGCATCTGCTGGTAAGTTTCTTGAAGTCTCGTGCTGCAACCCTCGTTTCTGTCTGAGGTGGAAGCGTGTTTGTTCCCTCATCTTGGTAAGGGTGATGGCACAAAGCAGTCGCCAAAGTGCATCATTGTCTTCCAGGGTAAACTCACCAGCTTTAGCCCGGCGCAGGAACGTACGGCAGGCAGATTGAACTACATCTTCCGGCCCGATACGCCGACGAACTCCTGCCGCCAGTCGTTGATCAGCCAGTTTGTGAAGCATGTCACCATATTGCAGGAAGAACTCGCTGATCACAACCTCGTTGCCATCGCGCAAGCCTGTAATCAGCCGTTGCCAGCGTTCATCATCAGACATCAGCCAGCCTCGTTATTTGGAGTGTTCTTGCAAAAGCATAGCTCGTGGCAACCCCTGGAGCAATTGAATTGAACCTGTCACGCCGATGCAAATGGGAAAGATTCTTGAGAATGTTTGTCCGGCTGCCGTTACGGATGGCAATTTCAAACCAGAGACGAGCATCAACAACATTCAGACACGGTAATTACCATGACCACACCATCACGACGCAAACATCATCTCACTCTTGAAACCCTGGAAGACCGAACAGTACCAGCTACAGTCGCCTTCTCGAATGGCATCCTTTATGCCACTGGCAGCAATGCAGCAGAGACCATTCGCATCACCCAAACTGCGAGCCGCATCACAGTGGAAGGGGCTGGATATGTTGCAGCCAGCAGTGTGCGGAGCATTGTAGTCGATGCCAAAGGTGGAAATGACTATGTGGACATGCGAACGGTAAAAGTCAGTGCAGCCATCTACAGTGGTGATGGCGATGACATGGTGGTGGCTACCCAGAGTGCCGATCAGATATTTGCAGGTTACGGGAACGACCGCATCTGGGGCATGGACGGCAACGACACTATTAGCGGTGAAGCAGGCAACGACATACTCTTCGGCAACAACGGCTACGACTATCTCTACGGCAACGATGGCAATGACTTCCTTGATGATGGAAATCGTGCTGGCTACGAGTTTGCAGATGGTGGCAACGGCATGGACTGGAATGCGGACGTTGTCGCAGTAAATGGCACTCGCATGGAGGACGTACGTCAGACCGGAACACCCACTTGTGGCTTCCTATCTTCCTTGCAGGGTCTGGCACGAACTGGAACCGATTTCACTCAGTGGATTCGATATGCAGGCAACACTTCAGATGGTACACCTCAGTACGACGTTGCTTTCTGGACAGGCTCAGCCTGGAAATGGGTGAAAGTCAACTTCAATGGCAACACCACAGGTAACGATCCCTTAGCGATGGCTGAAGGGGAATCGTGGGTGATTCTGATGAATCGTGCATGGGTGCAGTTCTATGGCAAGAACGGCCAGACCTGGCCACACGATGCCATACGGGCATTGAGCGGTCGACAGGTTTCTTACCAGTACTCTGTGACTGATGCTGATTTCAACCGAGTCACCACGGCATTGTCACAGAATCGATTGGTTGGAATGGCTACCCAGGCACGGCCTACGACTGGTTTGCTGGTCGCAACCCACGCTTACACCGTGGTGCAAACCTGGAACGGTGGCAATGGCAACCTCTGGGTTCAAGTCCGCAACCCCTGGGGAATCGATGGTGGTTCCCAGATTGATGGTGCCAACGATGCCCTCGTCTGGATTCCCTGGGCACACGTGAAGGCCAGCATGAACTACCTTGCCATCGCATAATTATCGCAAACAATCTTCTATTTATTTTGTCCGCTGGATGATTCATCTGGCAATTCAGACTCAGGAACCATAAGGAGTGAACCATGCCAACGCCAAACGATGCAGCCTTGATCAGAGAACTAGCTCAGCGAGCTTTAGATCTCAAGAGAATCACCGATATCCGAAACGCGACAGCCGCTTCGGCTCAGGTCATTGAAGCAGCCTACACCGCTGAACTGGCTGCTCAAGCGGAACTGGCCACCACCGCCGCTCGCTTGGGAGTGCCCCTTGCCGAGGCGACCACTTCATACGGTAGCACCACAGCTGCGGGTGCAGGTGCAGCAGCATTTGGTTGGCCAGCCATTCTTGCAGGCCTTGCCATCTTCGGAGCGATTGGCGGCAGTATTTACATGGCAAAGAATTGGGGTAAGCCTTCGGTTGAACCGGTTCGAGCCGGACCTGCCATGCTGACACCTCGCCCCGCATCTACTCCTCCAACCAGTACTCGTGTACCTGAACGTAAAGGCGATGCCTACTACCTGTACGTCGTCAACACCTCCGGCTGGTCTTATTACATCGGGCGACCAGAAGACGTGGAAGGCAAAGCTTCCAAGTCATTTCAGGATGGAGGGACTGGAGATCAACCCATCCAATTCAGAAGATTGGTCGAGACCAAGTTCAATAGTTCTAACGAAGCCAGAGAATACTTGAAATCACACGTTAGCCCGGGGAAGCAAAGCGTGTGGACCGGTAAATGGCTCAAGTTCAATGGAGGCGAGGAGTTCAGAACTGTCCATGTTGGTATTTGAGATGAAGTGCTACGTGGAACCAAGGTATCCTGTATCCCTTGGTTCCAAGTAGATTACAGCCTGTTTTCCTACTCTTTCAGTGAATCACCTCGCTGTGAGACGATCTGGGATGCGTACCGTAAGGCCCAAAGCTCCGGGAACGAAAAACGTGACAGTTTACGTGACAGTGACAATAATTCAGAAACTTCAAGCCGACAGCCCTAGCCATAAACCACAATCAACAAACGACTTCTGGATACTATTTGAATGGGCCCAGCAGGATTCGAACCTGCAACCAAGGGATTATGAGGCGAGTGCACTACTGGAAAACAACACTGGTTTCCCCATAGAATTGGGGGTCTGCCACGAAGTGGCAGAGAAGTTTGGCAGAGAATGAAAAAAGCCCCTGACCTACTGCAATAGATCAGGGGCTGGCGAACCCTCCTAGTTCACCGCGTGTTTCTAGGAGACTTTCATGCCTCATTTCGCCAAACCGTGGTTGCGCAAGGGCCGAGGGTGGTACCTGCAACTGAACGGCAAACAAATCAAATTGGGGAAAGACCGCGAAGCGGCCTTCACCCGGTATCACAAGCTGATGCAGGAGCAGAAGGAAGTCCAGGCCGAGAAGGCCGAGTCGGATTCGGTTCTTGGCATCTTCGAAACCTTCCTTGAATGGTGCAGTCGTTACCGTTCGCCTGATACCTACGAGTGGTATCAGAAACACCTGCAGTCGTTTGCAGAGACCATTTCCAAACAATTGCTCGCCTGCCAACTCAAGCCCTTTCATGTTGAGAAGTGGGTGAGTCAGCACGACTGGAGCAGTGGCACGCAGCGGGGCGCCATGCGTGCCGTGCAACGTGCCATCAACTGGGCGGTCAAACAAGGGCTGATTGATCGTTCGCCCCTTTTGGGTCTGGAGAAGCCACCCCCCGGTAAGCGAGAAGTGGTCATCGACGAAGCGACTTATCGTAAGATGCTCAAGCTCTCGGCTGATCAAGAGTTCCAGGACATTCTGAGAACACACTGGGAAACGGGATGCCGTCCCCAGGAAAGCTTGCGTGTAGAAGCACGTCACGTGGATACCAAGAACCATCGGTGGGTATTTCCGCCCAATGAATCCAAAGGCAAGAAGCGGCATCGAATCGTCTACTTGAATGCTGCTGCCTGGGCGATCACCAAACGCTGCATGAAGCAGAATCCATCGGGGCCCATCTTCCGCAATACGCGTGGTGAACCGTGGCAACCGTACGCCGTTGGTTGCCGCTTCTTCCGAATGAAAGAAAGTTTCAAGGTGCGATACTGCCTCTATAACTTCCGCCATACGTGGATTACTCGCATGTTGAAAGCTGGTGTTGACCCACTCACCCTGGCAACACTTGCAGGACATGTGGACACTTCGATGTTGACGCGGATATATGCCCATATCTCTGCGGACACGTCGTACCTTCAGAAGGCAGTTAGAACTTTAAGTGCTTAAGCTTCATTTTCGCCGGCGGCCTGGCTTGTACTGCCACCCGCCGGTTCTCCTCAAGAAATTGTTCCAAGTCACATTCACGAATGCGGAGTCCACCCTGCCGCTTGGTACCGATGCGGATGAAGGGAAGACGACCGAGTTTCAGGAGGTCATAGACGAGGCTGGAACTGGCATTCAGTCGGGTTGCAACTTCTTTAATGGTCAGCATGGGAGTCATCCTGCAGGTGTCAGAACACAGAGGATGAATGCCGGAGAACAGCACTCACAATGAGAAAAGCAACTTGCCCAAGCCATTTCAAATGGCCACGTGGCAATCATCACAGTTACTTCGTAACTGGACTCGTTGGTTGTTGTGCCCTGGTACCTCCCAAGCGCATACGCATGTGAGCCATCTTGCGAAGATCAGTCCAGCAAAGCTGAACGTCAGCTTGCGGATGGCCATCCATACTGACCGTGATAACTTCCTTATCACGGTTGCAGAAGACACAACGGCCGGTCTCCTGCACTTGCTTCAGCGTGAGCATCGCTTCTCCTTTCAGTCATGAGACTTGCAGGCATTCACCGTGAAACCTGCTTGCTTCTCGCATGGCGAGATTTGGTTGGAGCCGGCCGAGCATTGGCAATCACTCCATTACATAATTTCAAAAGAACTCTCCAGTGTTCGATCTGGTCTTGAATGTCCTCCCTGTCACACCATTCGTCTTCTAGCTCATCTTTCAAAAGGGATAAGCGATCGACACATGCGGAGTGAAATGTAGAAGCAAGCGTGAAAAGCTCTGGGGCAGCAGCGATGAGGCGTGCATTTGCCAGGCACTCACGTTGATCATCTTCACTACAGGTGAATTCACTTTGAGAAGTGAGCAGGCTGTATGCGATGTCGCGTGATGTTCTCAGGTTCTCTTGATCCCCGCCATAGATCACAAGGTACCCGTGATGATCATGGGTGGATTCAGGCTTGATCGCAGGGAAAGCGATCTTCCAAGGGCCAGGTGTATGCGGTGCTGTCGAATGAGAGAAATTCATTTGAGAGTGAGGGAATAGAGAGCAGGATTACTGGTGAGGATTGTGCATCTGACGTGCCTGCTCAAGCTGTTCCAGCAGTGTGTCGTTGGCTTCTTGTGCGAGCTTGGCTAGGTCGAGAGGTTTTCGATGATCGGCTTTTGGCGGTTTGTTGTCTCTAGTGTTTGGCATGATCGATTGGAGAAGAAAGTAGAAGAATGCAACCATGGTGATCTGGCGGCATGTGCCGCACGCCCTCCGCACGGTGGCGCCCTCCACGCACCGGGCGGAGGGATCGGCCACGAAACACTTACAGGAGAATCTTGTCGACAACGGAGACAAGTCGCGACAAAGAGAAGAATCGGGGTCGATGGCGGGACATCGACCCTGGTCTAATACTCATGCAAAAGGATCATTCGAGATAATCTTGCACTTGCTCAAGAACCACTCGGATTTTCCAGAGGTGTTCTTCGTGAATGAAGAGGATTGGTTTCCAGTGAGCGCCTTGCTTGAACTCCAAAAACACCATGTGTTCGCCATCAGCAAACTCACCATATTCTGAGTTGCCATCGAGCACTCTGACTCGGATCCGATCCTTTTCGAACGTAGCATTGGTTTCACGCTGCCCTTGTACGTCATGTGACGAAAGCATTTCTTGAACTTGAGACATAGTAAAAAGGGGAATGGAATCATGATCACACCAGGTCATTTCAGGCGCATCCCGCGATGCTGCGATGATGGTATGACACGATTGAAGCAGCAGAGAGATGCTGCTTCAGAAATAAACAAGCGGTCGTGGCAGCGATGATGGAAGCATCCGTCGCAGCCGCATGACCGTAGACAGTGGGCTTTCAGGGAAGCCCTGCTGCCTGCGGAACAGTGACTCGATCAAGCCTTTGCGGCCTGTGTATCGAGAGCAGAAATGTAATCGTGGGCCTGCGTAGCAAGTTCTACGACTTTGCTGAGATCTCCTGGGGAGAAGCTCTTTGTGAACATGCGTTTGCCGTTTTCGCCAATGTACGAGCGTGAGAAACTCACGTTGTGATACTTGGCCGGCTCGCCGCCAGATTCGACGATACGCTCAAATATGCTCGCGGAAATGTCTTCAATGCGAAGGACCTTGAGAGGTTTCTTCGCTTCAACAGAATCCGAAGCAGTGTCTGAACGTGGTGTCACTTCCTGTGACTTCAAAGGTGTTTCCATACATGATGGGGGAACAAAACAAATACCCACACGGAACATGACGACGTCGCCCTGACGAATCGCCGTCATGTGCCAGATGTGTGGCCGCTTGAAAACGAAGGAATGGCGCACGTCGCGGAGAACACGAATGCGCCAAGTGAACATGTCCCGAAGGGACAATGCTGCAGAGTCAACAGGATGACTCTGCACGAGAGACACGAGAGTTAGGTCAAAGCATTCAACACCGCAAAGAGTGCGAACGCCGAAAAGACTGTGGCATCGAGCCAAAAACCAGGAACTGTAACGACTGCACGTTTGTGCGGCCGTGTTGCCGGCTCCTGGTAGTGACCGAATGCACTCTCGATGCGCTCGTGCCAATTGGAGTTCCGCCAGGTTTCCATAGAGACCGTGGGGAAAGAAATAGAACGCACAGCGAATGCCGTACGCCTGGAGGAGCAAACCATGACCACTGTCCTGCACGGACCATGATTGCTTCCGAGGATGCATGAATGTCACAAGTTGATTCGGCATGTCTGTCGTAACACGGGCCGCAAACGGGGTGCCCGTGGGGGTGCCGGGGTCCGCCCCGGCCCTCTTAGCGGAACCGTGCTGGAGCGAACCAGATGGTAGGAGGCGAACAGAGGTGAGCCGGGCCTCCTTGGCACTAAGAGGGCCGGGGCGGGAGGAGCAAGAGCGACGGACGACCCGGCACCCCCATCTCCTGATACACCAGATACTTACGGAGAATGAGGTTTTCCTCAGGGGGAGTACCGTGCCGGACTCTTTGCGGTAGGGGATATCGGATGACTGGAGGACGACTTTTACGATCAGCACGATGCACCACCTTTC
>WBZX01000061.1_pt2 | contig 51877 bp, 51 predicted proteins | sample 5204211 | NCBI WGS metagenome assembly WBZX01 (sample SAMN12344362, study PRJNA552823) | activated sludge metagenome | biome: Activated sludge suspended growth; feature: Nitrification reactor; material: Wastewater; isolation source: activated sludge from nitrification reactor of wastewater...
GACTTCAGCTCGTCAGGCAGTCGAGCCCCAATTGTGGGCGCACATAGAGCCGGATTCGCCCGGGTGACCAGGGACAATCGAACACGACCCAAGGTCGATCGGTGGATCCAGGATAAGGAAGTGAGCGGATACCCAGGTGATCACCGCCGCTGGCATGTTGGGCAGTGCGTGGTGCCGCGGCCCGCGACCACCGACCGCCGGAGCGTTGTCTGGCATCGCGGGCACGGTTCGCCGGCTCGGCCGTAGCAGGCCAGGTGAAGCTGGTTCGAACCGGTGGAGCCGTCCACCGCCCGGTAGTCGCGCAGCGTCGTGCCTCCGTTATCGATGCCAGCGGACAAGACCTCGCGGATGGCGGCGTGAAGCCGAGTGGCCGCCGGGCGACTAATCCGGCGGCTGGCTGGATGGAGCCGGGCGGACCATAGGGCTTCATCGGCATAGATGTTCCCGACGCCAGCCACCGGGCGTTGGCTGAGGAGCTGGGTCTTGACCGGCTGGCTACTTCGACGCAGCGCCGACCACAGGCTGGCCGGTGTGAACTCGGCATCGAACGGCTCCGGTCCGAGCGCGGCCAGCGTGGGCAGCGATGACAGGTCCTGGTCGACCACCGCCACCCGACCGAATCGTCGAACGTCTCGCAAGGCCAAACGGGTCCCGTCGTCGAGATTCCACCAAGCCCGGTCGTACCGATCGGCGGGTGTGAACTCGGGGTCGACTCGAAGTTGACCGGTCATACCCAGGTGCACGACCAGCCGGCGTCCGTCGTCGAGGGTGACCAACAGGTACTTTCCCCGTCGGTCGACGCCGGTGATCACGTGCCCCTCGGCCTCGATAGCGGCCTGGAAGCGGTCCGAGGGGTGGCTGCCGGCATTCTGTATTCGTCGCCCGGTCACGAGCGGGGCCAGGCCCCTTCTGACCGTCTCGACCTCGGGCAGCTCGGGCACGGCTGGCAGGGTAGCGACCGGGCGGACGCGATCGGTGTGGGGTGGAGTTTCCGTGGTCCTTACGAACTCTCGGTTCGGGCCGATGAGGTGAAGGTGAAGCCTGGAACCCTCGCCCTGTTCGTTGGGGGTGCGCTCTCTCCGCTCGGGGTGTTCAGGCGTCGGGCCCGAGACGAATGGCTGGGAGAACTGGCTGACATCAGGACCGATGCGCTTGGCGACCATGCGGCCGGCCTGGATGAACGTCCCCACATCGAACGGCCCGATTCGGCCGAATCAATGCGGGAGGTTGATCCTTCCGGCTCGATCTCCATCGATCCCTCCGAAGTTCCTGACGCCACAGAACCAGAACCAGACGGGGAGGGCGAGCAAGGCCACCACATCGAGCCACCAGAAGTCACCGAAGTCGGCATCGGAGCGTCGGGTAACACCCCGCGGGATTCCGAAACGGCAGAGGTCGACGAAGCTCGACCATCTCGGGTTCAACCGGCCCCCGACCACCGGCCCGAGCCACATCGGGAACGGCCAAGCGAGCTGTGGCACCCCGACCTGTCGATCGGTCTGATCCCACCGGAACCACCAGCACATGAGGAACGTCTCTCGCCGGGGGAGGTGATCGTTCCGGACGGGGGCGAAGCGTCTGGTCAGGCCGTCGAGCATGGTTCGGTCAGTGCTGGTGACCTCTCCTTGGGTGGGGGCTCCTTCGATGCCCTTGGACTGGGGGTGGGCGGTGACGGTGATGCCGGTGTAGATCCTGCCGACTCGGCCCCGCCGCCCTATGACGTATTCGATGCCTCGGACCTGGGGGTAGAGCCGGCCGAACCGCTGATCGGTTCCAGCCCCGCGGACTGGGGTGTGTCCCCACCCATCGAACCAGTAGCGAGCCCGGACCTGCCACCTGCCCGGATACCGCCACCGTCCGATGTCTTCGACGTTGTTCCGCCCCAACCCAAGGGCATCGAGCCCATTCCGAGCCGGCCGATCGGGAACCGCTTCCGAATCTCGGACGGTTCGCTCCGTGGCGAGGATTCACATGTAGCCACACCGGCCGCCGCCCCGGCCGAAGGGCCTGAGTCGGTTGGTTCGATGCCGCCGGCACCGTCTGGGCCCATGACCACTCCCACCGCCCGGCGTTCGTTGTTCGGGAACCCGGTGCCCGCCCCGACAGGTCATCCTTCGGTCGAACCCGACGACATGTCGACCACGCTCGACCCCTCATCAGCGGTGGACCTTGGGGCTGTGGGCGTACCGTCTCCGCCCGCCATCGCTGGGATGGACATCCTCGATGTTCGCTCAGATGGGACCGTGGCGGTCGAGGTCGGCAGCATCAGGCTGGCTCCGGGTCTGGTGCGAGAGGTGTCGAGGCTCGGGGGGACAATCGGCCTGCGGGTGGACGCTGGATGGTGCTGGGTCGCCTCGCCAGCCGGGGCCGAGCCGGTTCTGCTCACGTTGACCACAGGCACGCTGAGCATCCCGGCTGGGACCAGCGCCTTGACCGTGGTGGAAGCCGATGGCTCGGTGTTCGTAAGCGTGGTGCGCGGCACGGCCTCGCTGGATCGGCCGGTCGGCTCGGTGCAGTTGGGTGTGGGGAGCATCGCCCAGCTCAGCCGGGACGGAACCCTTCACACCGACACGGCGACACCCGAGGAGATGGCTTCTGACCCGGTGCTGACCCGGAACCTCCTGCTCGACGAATCCTGACCAGCCCTGCCGTGGTGATGGGTCGGCTCGCGTATCCGTTCGCCTCCTCAGCGAGACGGCAGTTCCACCACCATCCGACAGCCCTTGGGGTGGCGCTGCTCGGCCCGGATCCGGCCGTCGTGCAATTCGACGATCCATCGGGCAATGGCGAGACCCAAGCCGGATCCCCCTTCGTCGGCCGACCTGGCCTCATCGGTTCGGTAGAAGCGTTCGAACACCCGTGACGCTGCCTCCGGTGGGATCCCCGGCCCGGTGTCGAGCACCTCCATCACCACCGCGCCTTCAACCAGCCGTGCCGTCAACACGACCTCGCCGCCATCGGGGGTGAAACGAGCGGCGTTGTCGGCAAGGTTGGCGAACACCTGGTGGAGACGCTCGGGATCGCCGTCGAGAGTCAGGTCGATCGGCTGTACGTCGACCCTGAACTCGATCCGGGGGGAGTGCAACGCCGCCTCGTCGGCGACATCCTCGAGCATCGCGGCCACCAGGAACGGGAGCCGGTGGAGCAGGGTTCCACCCGACTCCAGACGACTCAGATCGAGGAGCTGGGTGACCAGGCGCTGGAGTCTTTCGGTCTGAGCCAGCATGGTCCTCAACAGGGTGGGATCAGGCTCGACCACCCCGTCGACCACATTCTCCAACGTTGCTCTCAAGGCGGAGATGGGTGTTCGGAGCTCGTGGGAGACGTTGGCCACCAGGTCCCGTCGTTGGCGGTCCACCTCGGCCAGCTCTCGGGCCATGTGGTTGAAGGCGTCGGCCAGGCGCCCCACCTCATCGGCTGAGGACACCTCGATCCGTTCGGCCACGTTGCCGGCGGCCATGGACGTGGCGGCCCGTTCCATGGACCGCAACGGTGAGGTCATGCCACGACTGAGCAGCTGGACCATCCCCAAGGCGATCAACGCCGCCACGCCAGCACGAAACTGGGCTCTGAAGTTGAGCACGATTCCCAGCTCGTTGACGGCAAGGGTCACCGCAACCGCGGCCACGATGACGATCGACAACTTGACCTTGATCGAGCGAAGTTGGCTGAGGGGACTGGCCATGGCTCAACCCAGGGTCGGCGGTGCTGGCCCGGTGGCGCCGCGGCCAGCACCTTCGGCTTGGTCGGGCTGATCTCCCAGGCCGTAACCCACACCGTGGACCGTTCTGATCACGTCGTCGCCGAGCTTGCGGCGCAAGGCCCGGACGTGAGAGTCGACGGTGCGAGCGCCTGATCCGTCGCGATAACCCCAAACGTCGGCCAGAAGCTGTTCACGGGTGAGTATCCGACCCGGCCGTTCGGCCAGACAGACGAGGAGGTCGAATTCGGTGGGGGTCAGGTGGAGCGGTTCACCGTGGGTTCGGACCCTTCGGGCCTCGACGTCGATCTCGATCCCGTCGTCGAGGGTGATGGTGCGCGTCGGTTGAGCGCCCGACAGGGCATCTATCCGACGGAACAGGGCCTGGACTCGAGCCTGGAGCTCTCGCATGGAGAACGGCTTGGTCAGGTAGTCGTCGGCGCCCACGGCCAAGCCCACGACCAGATCGGTCTCGTCGTCGCGGGCGGTCAACATGAGAACCGGAACATGTCGATCTCGCTGGATCCTTCGGCACACCTCCAGCCCGTCCATCCCCGGCAGCATCAGGTCCAAGATGACCAGGTCTGGCTGCCAGGAATCGGCTTGGGCCAGTCCGCTCAGCCCGTCTGGTGCGGTGTGCACCTCGTGGCCCTCGGTGCGCAGCCGGGCTGCCACCGCGTCGGCGATGAGAGGTTCGTCCTCTATCACAAGGATCTTCCGGGCCATTGGGCCAGGGTACCGGCGGGCCCGGCGTTGCTCAGGCCAACCCTTCTTCCCGGCGAGTTGCAGGTGCGGGGTCGTGACCCGTTGTTCGGCCAAGTCGGCATGGGAGCAACGAGGCCGTTGAAAGGGCCGGATCGCACGGATCTGACGGACCGTCAGGGGGTGGCGGCAGCCCCCGGGAGGTGCTCTAGCGTCAACCCCATGTCCGACTACACCCCGCCACTGAGCGACATCGCCTTCCTGCTCGACCACATCACGCCGATCGCAGGCCTCACCGCGCTCGACGCCTACTCCGGCGTCGACCGGGAGTCGGTCGACGGTGTCCTAGAAGAGTTCGGGCGGCTAATGGCCGACGTCTGGGCTCCTACCAACGCGGCGGGAGACAACGAGGGCAGCCATGTAGAGGGAGACACCGTTCGGACTGCCACCGGGCACAAGGAGGCCTACCAGGCTTACCGCGATGCCGGGTGGGGAGCGGTTCCCTTCGAGGAGGCCTACGGCGGCGGCGGCTTCCCGTGGATCGTGGGCATCGTGATGCAGGAGATGCTCAACAGCGCCAACATGGCGCTGGCCATGGCCCCACTGCTCACCCAGGGTGCCATCGACGCGATCTTGCACCACGGAAGTGAGGAGCAGAAGGAGACCTACCTGCTCAAGATGGTGTCGGGCGAGTGGACGGGCACCATGAACCTCACCGAACCCGACGCCGGTTCAGACGTGGGCGCGCTGCGGGCCAAGGCGGTGCCTGCCGGTGACGGCAGCTACCTGATCAGCGGCCAGAAGATCTTCATCACCTTCGGTGAGCACTCCTTCACCGACAACATCGTCCACCTCGTCCTGGCCCGCACCCCAGATGCTCCCGCCGGGACCAAGGGGATCTCGCTGTTCATCGTGCCCAAGTTCATGGTCAACGACGACGGATCGCTTGGCGAACGCAACGACGTCCACGTGGTGTCGGTCGAGCACAAGATGGGCATCCGGGCCAGCCCGACCTGCGTGTTGGCCTACGGCGACAACTCCGATGGCGCGGTGGGCTTCCTCGTCGGCGAGGAGAACGCGGGCATGCGCTACATGTTCACCATGATGAACAACGCCCGCCTGGGGGTCGGTGTCGAAGGCTTGGGTCTGGCCGAGCGGAGCTACCAGCAAGCCCTCGCCTACGCCAAGGAGCGCAAGCAGGGCTATGCCCCCGGAGCGGTCCGCGGCGAGAAATCCTTCATCATCGAGCACCCCGATGTTCGCCGTCAGCTCCTGACCATGAGGTCGTACACAGACTCGATGCGCGCCCTTTGCTACAAGGTTGCCGAGCAGATCGACATCGCCCGCCACGGCGCCGACGAGGCCACCCGCACTTCCGCCCAGGAGATGGTCGACCTGCTCATCCCGCTCACCAAGAGCTACTGCACCGATGTGGCCGAGACGGTCACCTCCATCGGCATCCAGGTCCACGGTGGCATGGGGTTCATCGAGGAGACCGGTGCGGCCCAGCACTACCGGGACGCCAAGATCACCCAGATCTACGAAGGAACCAATGGCATCCAGGCCATGGACCTGGTGGGACGCAAGCTGCCCATGCGTGCTGGCGGTGTTTACCAGGACCAGTTGGCCCGCATGCGTTCTACGTTGGGTGACCTGGCCGGGAACGATCAGCTGGTTCCCGTGGCCCGGGAGTTGGCTGCCGCCCTCGACGCGCTGGAAGACGCCACCAACTGGATCCTCTCCGAGGGGCTCGCTGATCCGGTTCAGGCTCTCTCGGCCGCCACGCCCTACCAGCGGCTCTTCGCCACCACTGTGGCCGGCTGGCTGATGGCTCAGCAGGCCCTGGCCGCGGTGTCGGTGGGAGAAGGCACCTCTGGCGCCGACCAGGCCCGGGCCAAGTTGGTGTCGGCCCGCTTCTTCGCCGAACACCTGCTACCCCAGGTCCACGGGCTGGTGGCACCGGTCAAGGCCGGCAAGACCGACCTGTTCGCGTTGACCGCCGACCAGTTCTAGTCGCCAGGAGGTCCGACCAAAGGCGCGCGCGAGAGCTTCGCCTCACCGCGCGCGCCTTTGGTGGTGAACTGAACCTCGGCGTGGAAGGTCCACGTTGCCGTCGGAGTCGAACCCTAGATCCGGAACCGGGTTTAGGGCGGGCGGTCCTCAGTTCGGCCTGATGCCTGCCGATTGGCACTGACAGTGCAGAAATACCAAGTCTCGGAGGCCATGACCTCAGCCATGTCGACGGGCCTGGCCCGGGCGCGGGCCGTGCGCGCCCTCGCCGAGGTCGGGTTGCCGTCAGATGGTCTGGTCCGAGCCGACAGCGTCACCAACGAGGTGTGGTTCACCGGTAGCTACGTGGTCCGGGTCAACCGAGATGCCAGCCCCCGCCTGTACCGCGAGGCGGTGTTGTCCCAAGTCCTGCCGTCCGAGGTCGGGTATCCGCCGATCGTTCAACACGGCGGAGAGATCGGTAGCGACTGGCTGATCCTGGAACGGATCCCCGGCGTTCCGTTGAGTCGGGCGTGGCCCAACATGACCATGCAGCAGCGACGCCGAGCCGTGTCCCAGCTCGCCGACCGGCTGAAGGTGATCCACTCCACCATCTGTCCTCGTCTCGACGGTCTTGGCTCGGTGCCTCAGCTCTTGGACTCGGCTCCGACCGGGGCCCAGGCCGTCACCCGGCTGTTGGAATCGATCGACGAGGCGGCTCGCCTTCCCAACGTCGATCCTGCGGTCATGGGCGAAGCGGCCGACCTGGTCACCTCGATCTGTTCGGCGCTCGACCCGTTCGATTCCTCGACCATCGTTCACGGCGACCTGACCTTCGAGAACATCATGTGGAACGGGACCGACATCGCGGCCATGTTGGACTTCGAGTTCGCCCGCCCCGCCCCAGCCGATCTCGATCTAGACGTGCTGCTCCGCTTCGTCAGCCTGCCCCAACTGCACGTGGCCCCCGATTACGAGGCCCGTACCCGCCCCGAGGACTACGCCGAGGTCCCGTGGTGGTTGGCCGAGGACTACCCCGAGCTGTTCGCACATCCGCGCCAGTTCGACCGATCCCGGGTGTACAGCGTGGCGTGGGACGTGCGGGAGATGTTGGCGTACCCACCCAGCGACACCCTGCGCAACCTGCACCGCCATCACCCCTACCGGCGGTTGACCAACGTCTTGCGAGGTAGCTCGTATCTGGATCGTTTCAACGGAGAGGTCGTCCACGACTTCTGACCGTTGCCAGCGGTCCGGTCACGATCGGGTCTTTCGGTGTCAGGACAGTGCTGACACCACCGCGTCGTTCAGCTCGGGCCACCGGTGGCGAGCCCAGGGGCCGAACGGCTCGTCGGTCAGCACGACGAGGGCATGGTCCAGGTTCGGATCTACCCAGATGAAGGTGCCGGCCGCTCCGAAGTGGCCGAACGTCGATGGCGCGTTGGCCGACCCGGTCCAGTGCGGAGATTTGTGACCACGGATCTCGAACCCGAGTCCCCAGTCGTTGGGGGTCTGGCGTCCGAACCCGGGAAGTACGCCGTCCAGCCCGGGGAACTGGACCGACCGAGCAGAGTGGAGCGTTTCAGCGTGTACCAAGGTCGGTCGCATCAGTTCCTGAGCAGTTCTGATCATGTCACTGACCGTCGAGGTGGCCCCGTATGCCAGTGAGTCCAGACGCAAATCTGTGGACCGCATGTCCAACGCGACGAATACCGCTTCGGTGACGTATTCGGTGGCGGGAATTCCGGCTCGTGCCGTCAGGTGATTGGCCAGCGCGTCGAACCCGGTGTTCGAGTAGATCCGGGTGCGTCCCGGTGGTTGGAGCAGACCGGTATCGAACCCATATCCGCCGGCATGGGCTAGAAGGTGTCGGACCGTCACATCTCGAGCCCCATCGGGAACGGCTGGCTCGTCTAGGTCCAAGGTGCCTTCCTCGACGGCGATGAGGCAGCCCAGCGCGGCGAGCGGTTTGGTCACCGAGGCAAGCGCGAAGCGGTGGTCCAGGTCGCCAACGGTGGCGATGGGCCCGTCAGGAGCCACAACCGCGGCCGACACGTTGGCCGCGGGCCATGTGGCGGTCTGGGCCAACGCCTCGTCGAGCAGGTCAACCATGGTCGTTCGCGTCGAGGGGTGGACGAGTGGGTCCTTCGAGCCCCGTCGCCTTGGTGGGTTCGCACATGTCGCCAGCCGAGGGTAGTGCCGAGTCAGGTGCGCATCGGGCGTGGCGATCTCAGGCGGTGAGGTTCGGCACGGTACCCTGGTGAGACGGGGCGGCGCCCACCCTCGTTTCCGGGCGGCCCCGTGGGTCTACTTCCAATGCGTGCTCGAAGCCTGACGCCGGAGGCCGGACCCTCCAGCCGCAGACGCCATCGGAGCTCAGACCATGACCACCTCGTTCGACGCACTCGGCGTCGCCCCCGACCTAGTCGCAGCCTTAGCGGCCCGAGGAATCACCACCGCCTTCGCCATCCAGGAACTGACCATCGCCGATGCGCTTGCTGGCCGGGACGTCTGTGGCAAGGCCAAGACCGGGTCGGGCAAGACGCTCGCCTTCGGGCTGCCGGTTCTCCAGGCTGTCAAGAAGGCCGAGGCTCGGCGGCCACGGGCACTGATCTTGGTACCAACCCGAGAGTTGGCCACCCAGGTCAAAGATGAGCTGGGTCCGATCGGCCAAGCGCGAGATATCACGGTGGCAGCCGTGTACGGCGGTGCCGACATCGAGCGTCAGATCCGAGAGCTCCAAGATGGCGTCGAGGTGGTGGCAGCCACACCCGGGCGAATGATCGACCTGATCGATCGCAAAGAGGTCGATCTCGTCGACGTAGGAGTTGTGGTTCTCGACGAGGCCGACCGAATGGCAGACATGGGGTTCTTGCCCCAAGTCGAGTGGATCCTGCGCCACATCCCCGGTGATCATCAGACCTTGTTGTTCTCGGCCACGCTAGATGGCGTGGTGCAGGGCTTGATCGACCGCTACCAGGCCGACCCGGTTCGTCACGAGGTCGAGTCCCAGGGGGTCACCGTCGATCAGATGTGCCAGCGTTTCCTTCGGGTCCACCAGATGGACAAGGTGAAGGTTGCGGCGGCGATCTCCAGGAGTGGCAACCGGACCCTCATGTTCACCCGTACCAAGCGGGGGGCAGACAAGCTGGTGGAACAGCTGGGAGCGGAAGGCATCAAGGCTGGAGCCATCCATGGCGATCTCCGCCAGCAGCACCGTGAACGGTCGTTGGCGAACTTCGCCGAGGGGAAGCTCCCGGTCCTGGTGGCCACCGACGTGGCCGCCCGTGGCATCCACGTCGATGACATCGACGTGGTCATCCACTACGACCCGCCCGAGGACCACAAGGCATACCTCCACCGGTCGGGCCGCACCGCTCGCGCCGGCGAGTCTGGGCTGGTGGTCACGTTGTTCCTTTGGGACCAGGAGTTGGAGGTCAAGCGCTTGCTGAAGCGTCTCGGTCTGGTTCAGCCGCTCCACGAGGTGTTCTCGAACAACAAGATTCTCGCCGATCTCTCGGCATGGGACCCGGAGTCCGGTACCTGAACCCCGATCCGGGCTCATCGACCTGGATCCGGGCCGCTCTGGACCAGATCCGGGTCGTCGTCGATGGTGACGCCGAGGCGGTTGATCGCGCCACCCTGGCCCGTTCGCTGGTAACGGCGGCGGCTCGAGCCCGGAGGTGGGAGCCGCCGGAGCGAGCCTGGTGGTGGATCGGACCAGTCGATGCCACTTTGGCCAGCGTCGAACTCTCGGCCGAGGCGTGCACTCCTCGTGGTCTCGGAGCCATCTACGAACAGACGCTGGATGGGTCCGACCGGGCCGCCGGCGCCCACTACACACCTCCCGACGTTGCCGCGGGAGTGGTCGGCTTGCTCGGCTCCCGGCTAGCCGAGCTACCGGGGGCCCCGGGGCCGACCGTCTGGGATCCGGCGTGTGGCGCCGGATCCTTCCTGGTGGCCATCGCCGACCGACTGCACGAGGCGGGGGTCCCGGTCGACGCCATCGTGTCCAAGCTGTTGTGGGGTGGTGACACCGACCCGGGGGCGGTGGTGGTAGCGGCTGCGGCGTTGTCGCTGTGGGCGTGGGAGAAGGGCGTGGAAGCCACGCCCGACCGGTTGCACCTGTCTGTCGGTGACGCGTTGCACGATCCTCGTCCCGGACCCAGTCGGGGGTTCGACGTCGTGGTGGGGAACCCTCCGTTCCAAGGACAGATGGTTGGTGCGTCGATCCGAGACGGCGACCAGCGGGAAGCGCTCCGGGCGAGATGGGGGAGTGCGGTCGGGCCCTACACGGATACGGCTTCTCTCTTCCTGGCCTGCGGTGTTGAGGCCTTGGCCCCCGGTGGCCGACTGACCATGATCCTTCCCATGTCGGTGCTGGCCGCCCGTGATTCCGCAGCGGTCCGCCGGCTGGTCACCGATTCCGCCGACCTGGTTGGCCTGTGGGTGGCGGTGGACCAGGTGTTCGACGCGTCGGTCGATGTGTGCGCGCCGGTGCTTCTTAGTCGCGGGGGCGAGGTCGGCGGTACCCCTAGCTCCCACTCGCCGACACCGATAAATAGGTGGCGAGGCCGAGATTTCACCTTGCTCGACGAGGCGCCGGCGCCCGACATCGCCGGGCTCGACGCGGAAGTGGGCCCGACCGGTGGCGTTGCCGGTTCGGTGGGTGGGTCGTGGTCGGCCCTGGCGTTGGCTGCGCTAGGCGTTCCGGGGTCGGCGCACCGGGCCTCAGGAACCCTGGGTGACCTCTGCTCCGCGGCGGCTGGTTTCCGAGACGAGTACTACGGACTCGTCGGTCTGGTGCACGAAGCTTCGGTAGCCGACATTGCCGACCTGCCAGCGACGCTGGCACCCCTAGTCACCTCGGGCCTGGTCGATCCGGGGCGGCTGTGGTGGGGTGAGCGTGCGACCCGATTCGGGGGCCAGTCGTGGTCTCGACCCGTGGTGGATCGGGCGGCGTTGGCCGCAGCTGGCGGGCGGGCCGCGGTGTGGGCGGCGTCGACCCGGGGCCCGAAGGTAGTGGTGGCCAGCCAGACCCGGGTAGGCGAAGCGGCGGTGGATCTGATCGGTTCGTGGCTGCCATCGACGCCCACCGTCGTCCTCCGTCGTCGGGTCAACGAAGGAATGGGACTCCTGGGAGGCGAGCAGATAGGCGAGCCGACCCTTGCGCACGGCATGGTCAAAACCGAGGAGGTAGATCCGGAAACCGACGAAGTCTTCTTGTGGAGGGTGGCGGCAGTCGTCTGCTCCCCGGTGGCCACATCGGTCCTAATGGGTTGGGGCGCGGGGGCCGGCAGGTCGGCCTGTGCTATCCGGGCAACCGTTGCGTCGCTGCTGGCCCTACCCACACCGATTGACGAGGAGTCGTGGGATGCCGGTGCTCGGGCGTTGAGCGCCGGTCACATCGACTTGTTCGCGTCGTCCATGGCGGCCGCTTTCGGGCGGCGACCCGACACCGAACTCGAGCGTTGGTGGCGGTCGCGCCTTCCGGAACGGATGACCAGAACCAGCCGTTAGGAGCGCGCGACAACTCGTTGCATCGATGGTCTCGGCTTTGACCTACGCTCTAGGTCGTCATCATGAGCGGCCCGGGAGACCGGGTCCGGCAACCTGGGACGGACACCCAAGGTGCCCTCCCACCCTCGGGTGGGGATGTGGTCGGCGCAGGTCGGCAACGAAGTGTCCGGGTTCGCCCGGCGCAGGCACCCGGTGACCCGCCCCCCGAGCAGGAGGATGAGTCGATGGACCACAGCGTCGCCCACTGGGCCGACGGGTCCCCGTTGTCGCCCCCACCGTGGATCCAGCCCCACGCATCCACCCTGCCCGCCACCGGGGCGTGGCGGCCAGGCGATCCGCTCGGTCAGCGCCAGTTCATGCGGATGGCGGTCGACCGACCCTTCGTGCTGGAAGGGGGCGGTCAGCTCCGCGACGTCACGGTCGCGTTCGAGACCTTTGGCAACCTAGACCCCGATGGCACCAACGCCATCCTGGTGTGCCATGCGTTGACCGGTGACTCCCATGCGTCGGGGCCAGCGGGCAACGGGCATCCCACACCGGGTTGGTGGGACGACCTGATCGGACCGGGCCAGGCCATCGACACGCAACGGTGGTTCGTGGTCTGTGCCAACGTGCTCGGGGGATGCCAGGGGACCTCTGGCCCGGCATCTCCGCGTCCCGACGAGCCGCACTGCTACGGGCCGGACTTCCCGGTGGTCACCATGCGTGACATCGTCCGAACCCAAGCGCGGCTGGCCGACGCTTTGGGCATCGGTCAATGGCACGCGGTCATCGGAGGGTCGATGGGGGGAATGCAGGTGTTGGAGTGGGGCGTCATGTACCCCGACCGGGTTGGTCGGCTGGTGGCTATCGCTTCGTGTGCGGCCGCCTCGGCCCAGCAGATCGCGTGGTGGAGCACCGGGCGTAGGGCGATAGCTCTCGATCCCAAGTGGCGCAACGGTTGGTACTACGACGCCAAGCCCGGCGACGGTCCCCATGCCGGGTTGTCGCTGGCCCGCATGGTGTCCCAGGTGACCTTCCGGAGCGACGACGTGTTCACCGACCGCTTCGGCCGGGCGCCGGTCGACCCTCTCGCCGACCGCATAGAGCTGTGGCAACGCTTCGAGGTCGAGCGTTACCTCGACTACCACGGAGCCAAGTTGGCTCGTCGGTTCGACGCCAATTCGTACCTGCTTCTCACCAAGGCCATGGACCTTCACGACCTGTCCAGGGGTCGGGGCAGCATGCGAGCAGCGTTGGCCCGGATCACGGCCCCGGTACTTTCCATGGGCATCACCTCGGACATCCTCTACCCCGAATACCAACAACGGGAGCTGGCCCAGGGGGTGGTGGCCGCGGGCGGACGCGCCCAGTTCCACGAGATCGACAGCCCGCACGGCCACGACGCCTTCCTCATCGACCACCAACAGGTGGCCACCGCCCTCGTCCCATTCCTGGAGTCCGACCCGAAATGACCGTCACCGAGCCCACTGACCCCACCGAGCCTCAAGCCCTCCATGCCCAGACCCGAGCCATCAGGGCTGGGCGTGTCGGTGATGACCGCTCCCTGGCCCCGGTCCTGTGGGCCACGTCGACCTTCTCGGCGGCAACCGTCGACGAGGCACGGGCGATGGCCACCACGGTGGGGCCCGACCGCTTCTATGGCCGCTACGGAAATCCGACCGTCAGTGGCTTCGAGGAACTGGTGGCGAACCTCGAAGGTGCTGAAGCCGCTCGTGCCTTCGCTTCTGGGATGGGCGCGGTGAGCGGTGTGGTGCTCGGCCTGTGTTCAGCGGGGGACCACATCGTGGCCCAACGCCAGCTCTATGCCGCCACTCAGCTCCTATTCCAGGCGGTCTGCCCCCGGTTCGGTATCGACGTGACGTTCGTGGATGGCACCGACCCCGACGCCTTTGCCGCTGCGATTCGCCCGGGCAAGACCACGATGGTGTTCGCCGAGACACCGGCCAATCCTCGCCTCGATCTGGTCGACCTGAGCGCAGTGGGTGCGATTCGGGGCCCGGTCACCGTTGTCGACAGTACGTTCGCCACACCGTTGTTGCAGCGCCCCCTGGAGCACGGCGTCGACTTGGTGGTGCACTCGGCCACCAAGGGAATTGCCGGGCACAACGACGCCACCATCGGGGTGGTGGCCGGAAGTCGGGAGCTGATCGACTGGCTCTGGGGATTCGCGGTACTCCAAGGAGCGTGCGCATCACCCTTCGATGCGCTCAACGCCACTCGTGGAATCCGAACCTTGCCGGTCCGGCTCCGACAGCAGTGCGATACAGCTCTGGCCCTGTCCTCGACGTTGGAACAACGCCAGGACGTGTCCGAGGTTCGCTACCCCGGCCTGCCGTCTCACCCTCAATACGATCTGGCCTGCCGTCAGATGGAGTCGGGGGGAAGCCTCGTCACCTTCGATGTGGCTGGCGGCCTGGAGGGGGGACGGCGGTTCGTGGAGGCCGTGAGGATCGCCCAGCACGCCACCTCTCTGGGGGGACCCGAGACGCTGGTGACCCACCCGGCCTCGACTACCCATGTGAACCTCCTGCCCGATGAGCTGGCAGCAAATGGCATCGGTCAGGGCACCATTCGCGTGTCGGTGGGGCTGGAGCATCCAGACGACGTGGTGGCCGACTTCGCGCAGGCCCTCGACCGAGCGACGAGCTGAGCCAGGTCGATGCCCGAGCTGTTGGAGGTTGAGGCCTACCGGCTGCTGGCCGAGACCGTCGTCGGGTGTCGCATCGAACACGTCGAGACCCCCGACGAGTGGTTCTTGAAGGGGGTCACAGCGCTGGAGGTGACCGATGCTCTCACCGGGGCCACCGTTGCGGGCACGAGACGGATAGGCAAGCTGCTGACCGTATCGGTAGGTGAGACCCGACCGTTGCTGGGTCTCAGGTTCGGGATGACGGGACGGCTGCTCCTCGACGACGACGGGCCGATCGATCGACTGGAGTACGCGCCCGGTCGGGACGACCCAGCCTGGGATCGGTTCGCGCTGGTTCTCGACGACCGACGTCGTCTGCGCGTCACCGATCCTCGTCGATTGGGTGGTGTCGAGCTCGACCCAGACGTGCGGCGCCTCGGTCCCGACGCAGCATCGGTGACAGCCGCCCAGCTCCAGCGTGCGCTTGCCGGTTCGTCCAGTCCGCTCAAGGCCCGCCTCCTCGATCAGTCCCGACTGGCGGGGCTGGGAAACCTGCTGGTGGACGAGTCGTTGTGGCGAGCGGGTCTCCGCCCTGACCGCCCGGCTGGCGGTCTCCGCTCCAACGAGGTCGATCACCTGGCCGAGACGGTGCGATCAACGGTTGCGGTGCTCGGTTCACGGGGTGGTTCGAACCAGGGGGACCTACACCCACAGCGCCATCGCGACGGCACCTGCCCCAGCGACGCCACCCCGTTGCGCCGCCAGACCATCGGCGGGCGAACCACCTACTGGTGTCCGCATCACCAACGTTGAGCGGCGTCCCGGGTTCACGAGGTCTGGGCCACCGCCGGTACGATCCAGTTCCCGTGACCGCCGACCGCACCGCACCTCGTCATCAGCCCGGAGCCCGGGTCGGTCGTGACCGGCACACGCGATGGTCGTTGGTGACTCTGGCCTCCGGTTTGGTCCTGGCGACGACGCTCACGGTGATGTCGCCGGCTCCGGCCTCGTCGCTTCCCCTCTCGGTCTTGGTCGCCGAGCAGCAGGCCCAGACGAGTGCGACCACGACGGTCGGGTCCACATCTGTCCCAGTGGTAGAGGAGGAGTTGGGTAGCTCCGAGGCCGAGAACCGAAAGGTGTGGGCGGTCGTGGCCGGCTTGGTGGCAGTGGCGGTGGCGCTGAGCGTCCTGACGATCAGATACTGGAGCCAGACTCGACCGGTGCAGACCGGTGTCGGTCACCGAAGGGCCGAGGTCCGTCGCTCGAGCGGGGGGCGACGCGAACGGGGAGGCATGGTCGCCCAACACGACACGCCCAACCGCTTGGGAACCTCCCTCGACCAGCCCGAGACAGGCGCGTCTGGAGTTGACGATCAGAGTGAACTCGAACCCGAATCCGAGCCGACGGGGACCCCGATCGTCGAACCCTCCGCCTCCGAAACCCCAGAGCCGAGGAAGCCTGCGGCTGACCTGGAACCTCCACGACCCGAGCCCGAACCTGAGCCCCTCCCCGAACTCCTCGAAGCCTTCCCGGAACCCGAGCCCCTCCCCGAACACCTCGAAGCCTTCCCGGAACCCGAGCCCATGGACGCTCGTCTGATCGAGGTCTCGCCACCGGAGCCCGAACTCGTCGCTGCCCCGCCGACGCACCTCCTCGATGAGGCGGCTGAACCCGTGGATGCTCTGACGGCGGCTGTGCCCGAATCGGAGCCTGTGGAGGACCCGGATCTGGTGCTCGACCTTGATCGGCTGTTCGGGGACCGGTGAAGGCCCGATGACCGTGTCGTCGATGGCTCTGTCACAGCCCCAGTGGTTCAGGGATGCGATCGAAGCGATCGATGCGGCGAACAGCGCGGATCCGGTCACCGTGAACTTTGACGGGGAGCTGCGGGCCAAGGAGCTGGTGCACGCCGATCGCATGGGGCATTGGGTGCTCGTACTCGACCCTGATGCCGCACCTGCGCAGTTGATCGCAGCCCGAGCCCATCACCTGCGCCGGTGGGTGTCACCCCGCACCGACTACCCAGAAGGCAGGGCCGGTTACCTGAAGTGGCGATCGGCCCAAAAGGTCCGACAGGCCGAGGAGCTCCGGGCGATCTTGACCGACGCCAGATGTCCAGATCCGGTGGTGGCCGAGGCGGTGGCGATCGTCGCCAAGGAACGGCTGCGCAGCGATGATCCGCGAGCTCAGCTTCACGAGGACGCTCTGTGCCTGGTGTTTATGGAGCTCCAGTTCGACGAGCTGGCCCTACAGCTTGGTGAGGCCAAGATCATCGAGGTTCTGCGCCGGACGGCAGCCAAGATGAGCGAGCAAGCCCTCGAAGCAGTCAAGATGATCTCGCTGTCGGCTGAAGGGAAGCAGCTGATCACCAAGGCACTTTCCGCCGACGAAAGTCTCTAGGAGGCGAGCCGGTAGGCGGGCCGACCCAGAAGCACGGCATGGCGAATCGAGGCAGAGCCTCGGTCTTCACAGCCTCGCAGCGAGGACGACTGGATTCGGCTCGAATGGTCTGGACCTGGGGTCCGACGATCGCGGTTGTCAGACCGCAGTTCTGGTCACGACGGTGCGGCCCGTCACCTACGCTGCGCCCAACGGTGCCGGAGGCGAGAGGGCTCACCACATGATCTGTCCCACGTGTGCAGTAGAGAACGAGGAAACCTCGAAGTTCTGCATGGGTTGCGGTTCGCCGCTACAGCCGGCAGCGGCACCACCGCCGCCGGCCGCATCGGGGGTGGCACCGCCACCCCCGCCAGGGTTCGGCACGCCGCCTCCGCCGCCCGCTGGGATGGCACCTCCTCCGCCCCCCGCCGGCGTGGCGCCCCCACCGCCTCCTCCCGTCGGTGGTGTCGTGCCACCCCCGCCACCGCCGAGTGCGGTGGCCCCTCCGCCGCCGCCGCCCACCGGTGAGGTGCTGCCGCCGCCCTCGAGCGCAGCGGTGCCTCCTCTGCCTGGTGGCGTAGGGGCCGTACCCCCGCCCCTTCCCGATTTCGCATTGCCGCCGCCCCCGCCCACGACGGGTGGGCTTGTTCCTCCGGCACCGCCGATGCCACCCCCGCCGGTGATTAGCGACCCCGTGATTCCGCCTCCACCGCCGATGGATTCGGTGCTCCTCGGTGAGGCGGAGATCGACATCGAGATTCCCTCCGAACCGGTCCCGGTGCCGGTGCCCCCTCCAGTGTCAGACGCTGCCCCCGTGTTCGGCGAACCTGGGTCCCCTACGTTCCCGGCCCCAGTCCAGTTCGATGATGAGTTGGCACCGGAGACCGACGGGGGTCTCGCGGAGAACGCGGCTGCGGCCCCGACCGCGGTGGAGGAGGTGACCGCTGCCGAGGTCACGCCCCCGACCCTCGGCGAACCGTCGCCGGTGGGCGACGTCCCATCCCCGGGTTCTGCCGACGAGATGATTCCGCCTTCACAACCGGACCAGTCTGGCCCGGTGGATGCTGGCTCCCTTGGTTCCGCTGGCCCGGAAGGCACTGACGCCGAGCCTGTGACATGGACCCCTCCAACGGCCGAGGCGGAAGCGGCCCAGCCCGAGCCTGCCTTGTCACAAGCGCTGCCGACGGATTTCACGCCTACCTCAACAACGGCTTTGCCGCCGGATGTGGTTCCGCCGCCTCCGGCGTCGGTGCCGCCACCACCGTTCGAGGCCTCGGTGACGCCGCCGCCGTCCGATGTCGTACCTCCCGTTCCGGGCCTGGATCCGCCGCCCCCTGCGCCGGTGCCGCCACCACCATCGGGTGGCTGGGTTGCTCCACCTCCTCCCTCGGGAATGGTTCCGCCCCCGCCAGTCGGTGCAGTTCCTCCACCTCCCCCCGGGGCATTTGCGCCTCCAGCCCCGGGCATGGCGCCCCCTCCGGCGCCCGGCATGGCGCCCCCTCCGGCGCCCGGCATGGCGCCCCCTCCGGCGCCGGGCCTGGTTCCGCCGCCTCCAGGGCTGGCCCCACCTCCTCCGGGAGGCTCGGTTCCGCCCCCTCCTCCGGGAGGCTCGCTCCCGCCGTCACCATCGGGTTCGGCCCCGCCTCCACCTGCTGGCTTTGCGCCGCCCGCGCTTGTCGGCGTGCCGTCAGGCGTGCCCACGGGTCCCCAGCCCGGCGCCATCCCGGCGCCAATGCCACCCCCGGCGGTACCGATGCCCACCGGGCCGAGCGACCCCAACGGGCTGGGCACGGCAGCATCCCGCGTTGGGAACACACCGCGGAAGCACGCTCGTGTCGCATTTGCGGTGGCGGGAGCGGTCCTGGAACCAGACGAGGTGGTCGAGTCGGTGGTGGTCGGCAAGCTCGATGCCAACGTCGCGGTACTGGTGCTCACGGATCGGGCTCTGGTCCTGGCCGATGAGCGCCAGTGGCGTCCGGTGGTGGAGCGTTTCGCCCTCGACTCGGCGCTTCAAGTTCAGGGATGGCAGGACGACAAGACCGCCAGCCTCACCCTGATCAACCAGGGCCGTCAGATCGTGGTCGACAAGATCGCCGATCGCCCGCTGGCCGTGGAGATGGCTCAGAGGATCAGAGCTCGATCCGGCGGGTGAACCCCAGCGTGTTTTGGGTGCCAGGAAGCCCTTTGCTAGGGTGACCAACCCACGCGGACGTGGCTCAGTTGGTAGAGCATCACCTTGCCAAGGTGAGGGTCGCCGGTTCGAATCCGGTCGTCCGCTCGGAGCGAAACCCCCTGCTCAGGCAGGGGGTTTCGTCGTTCTGACCTGCCGTTCCGTGGACTGACAGGGGAGCGGAGCCGTCTCTCCAGGCACCTCCCGTACCAGCGAGTTCTCTCCCGTACCGATGCGATCTGTGCCAGAACTTGTGCCAGAAATGTGTCGAGCGTCACGCGAGGCGCAACATTGGCTCGACAGAACAGCATCGCCATCACCGTCCGGCACATCAGGAATGCCGGGCGCGCGGCCGGTCGTCGGCTCGACGATCCCCGAGGCGTCGTCACCTGAGTGATCCTCGCCGACGAGGCCCTCAATCAGGCTGGCAGGTCGACTCGGCGTAGCTGCCGATCTCCTCCTCGAGGACCCGTGTCGATTCGTCCTGCCAGGCCAGAACTCGGGGATCGTCCCCGTCGAGGGTGGCGGGGTCGGGGTCGAAACCGCGCTCCGCTACTGCATCCATGTAGTCGGAACGAATGTCGACGTAGCGGTCGATCGCCTCCGGTGCATCGTCGGGTGCCGCCTCGCTCAGGCGGCCCTGGATGCCTCGCAGGCGATCGAACGCCTCTTCGACCTGCGAAGGCGTCAGCACTGGTGCATCAAACCCCTGACCGAAGACGGCGGCGAGCGATGCATCCGAGGCGCCCTCAAGCTCCCGCACGATGGAACAGAAATCCTCGATTGAGGCGCTCGGAGTCTCGTCACCACACCCGACCAGCAATGAAAGGGCGATCACAAGCAGGATTCGGCGCACGTCGGCATTCTCACAGAGCTCAGCCACGGCGTCCCCTACCCGGGCTGGTGCTCACGGCCAACCGGCGCAGAGCGCGAGAAGTTCACCGGTTCTCTGACGGGCACCCTCCGCCCGCAACATCGAGCCGGGTCTCCCACCGGCCCTGGTGGTCGCCTTTGAGTACGTCGACGACCAGGTCGTAGCAGCCGGGATCTGGGCGACCGATAGCGAAAGTCTGATCATCGTCGGTCGCCACATCCGTGAGCGCCGCGCGGTGCTCGTCGTAGGCCTCGAGGGAGTAGCTGGTCTCGAAGCCGGAGGGCACGCGGACCTCGAGAGCGGAAGCCACAGGGACGACAGGTGGGTCTCCGCCCAGGTAGCCGGACCCGTCAGCGGAGAAGCCACAAGACCGATGCGAGATGAACAGCAATCCCATCTGGGAGGCTCGCTCATCGACGATGACCTCTGGCGGCGAAATTCTCAGCCGTCCTGGATCGCACCCGCTCAGCGGATCTGCGGTGTCATCTTTCGAGCAAGCGGCGAGGGCGACGGTGATGGCGATGCCGACGAGCAAGGTTCTGTGGCACACGCTGGTTCGACGATTGCCAGGGGACATCGGTTCCTCGGCGTTGCGGGAGCGGTCAGGTCGCATCCGTCCAGGTTGCCCGATCTGATCCGCCCGCACGTTGACCCCGAGGGAGTAGTGAGCCCCTGAGAACTCGCGTTCACAGGGGGGTCCTACCGATGGCTTGCGGTCCTGTGGAGACCGGCACTTTCGTGGCACCCGATCGGAGGCGCTAGTCGGAAGTCCGCTGGGAAACACTGGGCCGTCGAGTGCCTCCCGCTGCGACAAGACCGGCCGCGCATACCGCCGACAGACCGCCGACAACGAGGAATCTCTGGCTGGCGTCTTGGTCCTCCGCGCGGCCTTCGGGGTATGTCGTGAACGACCCGTCCTGCTGAACTCCGACTTCGCAGGTATCCCCAGGCCCCATGGTCACCCCACCACATGTCGGCTCCCGCTGCGCCGCTTGGATCCCAAGCGCAACCAACACCATGGCGACAAGTCCGAGAGCGACGGCGAAGGTCAGACGGACGCTTCTGGCTCCTCCGCTCACCCCAAGAGCCCGTGCGTCGCTCGTCTCGATTCGCGCCATGTACCGGAGCCTAAGAACTCGAGCGGATAGGTCCGCCCGTCGTCGCGTCGATGTTGTCGGACCTCGGCTGGCGCCTCGGTTCACCCACCGTGCTTGTCTGGTCGGCTCGCCTATCGGCTCGCCTCCTAAGTCGACTGCCCCCGGACGCCAGTTCCGGGCGTATTGGGGAAGCGGCGGTTGTCCACCAGTCACCAGCCCTCGGTGACCTCGGTCGCCCGTTGGTCGGGGTTGCCCCTCACGCCTACGTAGCGCTTGACCGTGAAGGCGGGGTCGGCGTGGCCGAGCTTCTCGGCGACGATGGCGGGGTCGAGGCCGAGGTCGAAGAGCATCCAACAGGCGGCGACGTGGCGGAGGTCGTGGACGGTCCACCTGGCCGAGCCGGTCCACCGCCAGCCCTTGTCGTGCTCGCCGTAGCCGGTGGTGCGGCGTAGGGGCGCGGTCATCGGCCAGCCTGCGGCGTCGGCGGCCTTGATCCAGACCTGTTGGAACGACGACCGGCGGGCGATGCCACTGCGGCGGTTCGGGAACAGCAGGCCGGTGGGGCCGTGTTCGGCGGTGACGTCGGCGACGAGTTGGGCGAGGTCGTCGGCGAGGCTCTTGGGGAAGATCGTCGTTCGGGTCTTGCCGTTCTTCGGGGTCTTGAGCGTCGGTGGGCCGGCGGAGGTCTGCTCGACAGCTCGGTGGACGTGCACGATCCGGTTCGGCTCGAACTCGATATCGCCGGCTAGGAGGCCGGTGAGCTCGCCCCAGCGGAGCCCCGCTCGATGGGTGAGTCGCATGGCGAGGGCCCAGCGTCCGTGTCCCTGTTCGGCCATGGCCGCGAACAACGCAGCGCATTGATCGTCGGTGGGGAGGGTGGAGCGGGGGATGAAGGCTGCGGTCTCGCCTTGGCGGGCGGACTTGGTGGAGTAGCTGACGAGCCACATGGGGTCGTCGTCGCGGGCGGTGAGCCAGCGGAGGCGCCGGGCGTAGGTGACGAGAGCGCGCATGGCGCTGCCGACGTCCTGGACGAGCGCGTCGGAGCGTCCGGCCCTGCGGACCGAGGCGAGGACTCGGTCGCTCTCGGCGGAGTTCCACTCGATCACCGGCCGGCTGCCGATGGTGGGGAGGATCCACGCTCGGAGGAGGTACTCGTGCTTCTCCCGGTACCGGTTCGACTTCGTGGTGAGGTGGTCGTCGACGTAGCGGCAGGCGAGGTCCTCGACGGTGCGAGACCACCGGTCGGGTTCACGGATCGACGCGGCTGCTTCGAGTCGCTCCTCGATCTCGCGGGCGCGGAGCCGGGCCGCCTGTTCGGACCCGGCGGCGATGAACAGGCGCTCGCCGGTGGCGGCGTCGCGGGCGACGATGCGGTGTCGTCGTTCGCCTTCCACGGGTGCGTAGATGCGGGTGCCGTGCTCGAACACGGCAATGGGCTTGCGGGTGCGTTTCGCCACGGGGCGACCCCCTCGGACGGCAGCACGTCGGTGCTGGGTGTCAGGAGGCCGCCCTTGGTTCGCCGATCGTCACCATGCGGGCAGCGAGCCGGTGACGATCCAAGGGTAGCGCTGAGTGTCTGTGGGCGGGTCGACCGGTCACAGGCCGAGCCCGCGGTCGGGGCTGGAGTGGGTGAGTCGGTGTTGAGCGCGGTCGAGGCGCGCTCGGGCGGCGTCGACCTTCTCTTGGTGGAGTCGGTCGGCTTCACTCTGCGGGGACGGCTCGGGTGGGGAAGTCTCGGGCCGGCTGGGGCGCTGGACCCGACGTTGGTCGGCGGACGGCTCGATGCCGGCTTCACGGTGGAGACGTGCTTGGACGGCGAGCGCGGACTCGACGGTGCTGGGCCTGGTGATGATGTCGGTGAGACGATCGGCGGGGTCGGTGGTGTCGTCGGCGTCGACGACGAGCGCATGGTTGGCTTGACGACCTCGGGTCATGGCTACGTACGCATGGTTGCGGCTGGCGGAGCCTTCGAGGACGGCGATTCCGATGTCGACGGTGTCGCCCTGGTTGCCGTACCCGGTGACCGCCCAGCCGAGCTCGACGTGGCGAGCGACGTAGTCGGCCTGGAGGACGACGCTGCCGCGCTCGTCGTGGCGGGCGGTGATCGCTCCGTCGGCGTGGGTGGCGGCGACGGTCCAGGTCTGGCGGTTCCGCACCTTCTCGCCCTGGTCGGTGCGGGCTGTCGGATCGTTGCGCCGGGTGGCGATCGCGTCGCCGACGTGCACGCTGGTGCCGTCGTGCAGCTCGACACCGTCCGCTGGCCGGGGATGGCGGAGCCACTGGATCTCGCGGTTGATGGCCCGGGCAGTCTCGGCGGTGTTCGTGGTGATCGCCATGGTCCGGCCGGCGGCCTCATGGTTCTGGTGTGCTCGGGCGACTTGGGTGGCGACCAATGCTGGGTGGGCGACCTGGAGACGCCGGTGTTGTGCGTAGGCCGCCACGGCGTCGGGTCGCCCGGCGCGGAGCCCGAGGCTCGCGGCTGCTTCCCAGTCGTGGGCGAACCGGCGGGGCGTGTCGAGGGCGTGGTGGGGGAGCGTGTCGCACCAGTGGGCGAACACGCCTCCCCGGGCGACCGACGCGAGCTGCTCGGGGTCGCCCACGGCGACGAGCCGCCATCGGTTGAGGCGCACGAGGTCGACGAGCCGAGCCAGATCCGCGGTCGCGGCCATGCCCGCTTCGTCGAGGAGAACCGTGGTGCCCGCAGGCCAGGGTGTCGGCCGGCCCCGGTTGCGGGTGAGGAACCCGGCGACGGTGTCGGTGGGGCAGTGGGCTTCGGTGGCGAGGACGTCGGCGGCCTTGCCCGAGGGCGCGAGCCCGACCACCGGTCGGCCACGTGCCTGCAGCACCCCGACCGCGACCGCGGTCGTGTGGGTCTTGCCCGTGCCTGCCGGTCCCACCACGACCACGAGCTGATCGTGCCCGGCGATGGCCAGGGCCGCAGCTCGCTGAGGATCAGCGGTCGATCCGACCGGGCGGGTATGGCTGGCGGCCCAAGCTTGAAGCTCTTCCTCCTGTCGGAAGACCCCCGGGTTGGTGAACCGTCGGTCGGTGACGTGCTCGGTGAGGGGTCGCCCGTCCCTCCTGTGTCGGCTGGTGTCGTTGCGTTCGGGGCCGAGGGCGGTGCAGCGCTTCTCGGCCAGGGTGGCCAGGCGGTCGATCTCCTCGACGACCGCTACGGCGGTCGGGCACCGGTAGGGTTCGATGATCGTGGCGAGGTGACGAGCCAGATCGGCTCGCAGCCACGTCGACGCCTCATCGCTGGCATGAAGCAGTGCTTCGTCGATCAGGTCCTCGTCGTGGACTCGACCGTCGGGCCACCCCTGGAAGGTGATCGCCTTGGCGATGAGGTGTTCCGGGTCGTGACCGAGCCGTCGAGCCTCGTCGACCCACTCAGCCCGGAGCACGGCCGCGTCGATCCCGTGCTCCTTGTCGGGCCTGGACTTCTTTGCAGCGTCTCGTTCCAGGGACGCGATGGTCCTCGTATCTGGATCGGCGCCGTCATGGCTGGCGCTCCACCGGCGGATGAGCTCGCTGTGCTTCTCGGCGACCTGGTTGCTGCGCTTGGAGAACCCGTCACGGAGATCGGCCGAGATGCAGGCCAGGTCCTCGACCATCCCGTCGTGCTCACGCCACTCGACCCCGAGCCGAGCGGTCAGCTCACCCCGAAGGGCGGCGTCGTAGATCCAGCCGATGGTGCGCTGCTGCCGCTTCAGGAACCGGGCATCAAGAGCGAACCAGCCGCCGCTCTCGTCCTGCACCTTCGATGAGATCACCGCATGGGTGTGGAGTTGAGGATCGACGGTCCGCGACGTGTGCTGGCGGAACAGCGCCGCGGTGACCCCGAGCGTGTCGACCTGGAACAACCCATCGGTGCCCCGGCGGGTCACCGCCCCATGGCGTTGGAACCAGCCCATCGCTGCATCGACGGCCGCGTCGTGGGCGGCGAGCACCTCGGCCCGCACCCACGGGTCCGGCGACAGGGCCCACAGCACCGACACCGACTTGGGTGCCGAGAACGTCGCATCGAACCCCCGGGCAGATGCGTTCCCGAACCGGCGACCCAGCCGGTCACCGGTTCGGGGGTCCTCGGCCTCGAGCAAGGACCGCAGGTCCGCCCCGTCCACCGGGCCGGCCAGTCCGAGAGCGGCACAGCCATCACCCCACCAGCGGCCCGGCGGCTCATCCGGATCCAGGTAGTAGTCCACCGGCCCACGCGCCGGGCCCGGCCGCTCCGGGTCCTCGGCGAGCCCCGCGTAGTAGGCGAGCAGCCGGCCCACCTTCGCGGCTGGCACCTTGAGCGTCGTCACCCGCATCACGACGACCACCATCCACACCGGGGTCGTGCGAACGGTCGTGCCAGAGGTCGTGTTCGCCCACCCGTTTGCGCGAATGCACTCGTCTGCTGCTCCATGCCCTTGTAGGCCGAGAAAGGCGGCTTGAACCGCGTGTTGCGGCTGAATTTCTTCCGGACGCGGTAAACGTCCTGGTCAGCCTGCGACTGTGTAGATCAGTGGATGGACTGCGATCGGACTTCGAGGAGGTGTTCCTTGCCGACTACGCGCGCGTGGTCCGGGTCGTGGCGCCGATCGTCGGGTCGGTCGAGGACGCAGAAGCCGTTGCCCAGGAGGCGTTCCTCAAGGCGTTCACCCGTTGGCGCCGCATCGGTGGATACGACCAACCGGGAGCCTGGGTACGAAGGGTTGCCATTCGTGACGCGGTACGCCTCGCTGAGCGCAACCGTCGCCCGGTTCCCGAACCATCGCCGGGTGCCGATCCTGCGGACACCGCAGCCAAGAACGTCGATCTGGTCCGGCTGCTGCAGGACCTGCCGCCCAGGCAGCGCGCCTGCGTCGTGCTGTACCACCTGGCCAGTTGGTCAACCGCTGAGGTGGCGGAGTCGCTCGGGTGTAGCGCAGCGACCGTGCGGGTCCACCTCCACCGTGCCAAGTCCACGCTTGCTGCAGCGCTCGGTGAGCGCGAGGAGGTGACCGATGAGCGTTGACGACGTCCTCGACTCGACAGGTCTGCCCGAGGTCTCGGTTCGCACGGCGGAGGCGCTGGACCGAACGGTCCGCCGTGGGCGTGAGCATGTGAGACGCCGCCGTCGGTTCGGGGGTGCGGCCGCAGCGATCGTCATCGTTGGTCTCGTCGGCGGGCTGCTGAGCATCACCGGCGACGACGACCCAGATCACGTGGTGGCCGGACCGACCGCCGACGATTCGGATCGCGTGGATGTCGGACCGACCATCGACGACCCGACCTCGGGGTCTTGGCGTCCCATCGCCAGCTCGCCGCTGGAGCAGCGTGACCAGGGCGTGGCCGCATGGACCGGCGAGGAGGTTCTCATTGCCGGAGGATCGAGCACGCCGCCATGCTCGGCGAGCGCTGACTGCCTGCGTGCGCTGGAGCCCCGAGCGGACGGCGCGGCCTACGACCCTGGGGCGGATCTCTGGCGACCGATGGCCGACGCACCAGTCCCCTTCGTCAGGGGCGTCGCCACATGGACCGGAAGCGAGATGCTCGTGCTCGCAGACGTGACAAACGCGCCCGACGCACTGCTCTCCTACGACCCGGCCGCTGACCGGTGGACCCGCCGAGCGAGCCCGCCCGACAACGAACTTCGGAGCATGGCGTGGACCGGGGATTCGTGGGTCGGTATCGCGCCCAACGGCGGCTCGGATCTGACCGCGTGGCGCTATCAACCCAACACGGACTCCTGGATTCCCGTGGATCCCGATCCGATCGGCCGTCTCAGCGACCGTGCGTTGGTGTGGACCGGAAGCGAGCTGGTGCTCCTCGGAAGTCGTTACGACCAGCCCGGCCAACCCCCCAACGGCTTGTGGCAGGCAGCAGTGCTCGGCTCCGACGGATGGCGTCAGCTCTCCCGCTCCGAAATCGACAACAACGGCGGCTCGTGGGTCGCGCTAGAGGGCTTGGTCGTCAACCTGGGCACCGGTCGATCGAACGGATTCGCCACGGGCGGCGTCCTCGACGTGGGCTCGGGGACCTGGACAGCCCTGCCGGCCGAGGCCCGCCCGGGCATCGGGGGTCGCACCAGCTACGCCGGCACCGCCGGACGATGGGTCGTCGACGACGACCGACTCCTGGATCCCGCAGCCGGTACATGGCATCGCGTCGAGGACCGAGGCGACTCCATCGTGCCGGCTGTTGCGGTTTGGACGGGCTCGGAGATCGTCACATGGGGCGGAACGATTCAACGGGAATCGGGAAACCCTGAACCGGTGGACATCGGCATGGCATACACGCCGCCCGACGACCTTTCCCCAGCCGAGCCAGATCCCGCACAGTCGTCCGGTTTCGCTGTTCCAGGTGGTCCGACGCTGGCCCCAGGGGACGCTGAGGGTGCACAGGAAGTGGTTCTTCGGTTCCTCGACCGGCTTCGGACCGATGATCTGGCGGGCGCTGCGGAGTTGTGGTCGGGCTACCCAGATGCCGACGAGAGCGCAGAGATCAGTGCACTGCTGGATCGCTTCCGCGAGGAGCACGGCTGGCTCATCGATGATCCTGCCCCATTGGTGTTCGTCTCTCCTTCGACCGGTTTCGAGGATGCGGCACCGATCGTGACCCTCCTCGCCGAAGGAAGGGACGGTCGACCCCGAGCAACGGCCTTTGTCACGGGTCGTGCCGACGACGGTTCCCCGATCATCATTCGCCTGCCGAGTCCGGCGAAACGGGTCACGCCGGCTGGGGGCTCCACTGTCGAACCCGGTCAGTCGGTCACGTTGGCCGCAACTCCCGTCGAGGGAGGTGTTCGGGCATTCATCAACGGCTCGGAGGTGCCGTCAACGCTTGACTTCCGAACGAACACCCTGACCATCGAGATCCCCGCAGGAACCGATGGCGACGTCGCTCTCACCGTGTGCGTCGCCACCCCCGAAGAACCTGCCGCATACGCCATCTGGTACGCCTTGTCGCCTTGAGACGCCGAGCAGATCCAGAGGCTGGGGGCGAGGCTGAGGTCGACGTCGACCTGTGTTGGGAGCCAATGCGTCGTGGCTCAGCAGGGTTCAGACGCCGGCGTCATGGGATGTTCCCCGGGTCGGTCGACTCCCGGGTGCAGACGACCCGCCAGTCGTAGCTCGGGCCGCCCGGCCTGTGGTCGTCTCGCTGCACGATCGTGACTCGATCTTCGCTGATCTCGACATCGAGCGCCTGTTCGTTCTCCGGCCTCGGACAAGGGTTGGCGGGATGGCGTCCCCATCGTGGACCCACCTATAGAAGCCGTTTTCGGCCGTCGTCATCCCAGGGGATCGCCAGCTCGAGCTGCAAACCGTCGACCGACCAGGTCCCGACCTGCAGGCCGTCGTGCTCGCCTATCACCTCGTAGGTGAAGCGCCCGTCGGCCTCCACCGCAACGATGGTGGGTCGGTTCGGGTGTCCATCGCTGTTCCCCCTCTCCTTCTGACCCTGCAATTCGCTGATTCAGAGGCTATGATCTTGGGATGATCCTCGCTTGGCCGCTCACGACCTCCACGGAGCTTGCTGGTGTGCTCCGTCCTGGAGGGCACCTTCGTGCGGACTCGTCGCTGCGCTCGCTTCGAGACAAGGGCTTGGCCGCCGAGCCCATCACCGTCGTTCCGCGTTCGGTTCGGGGCGCCGATGGTCGGGTCGTCTGGTACTCGTCGCTCATGGTCGATGTGGCCCGGCTCGTCAGGGTGGGCGACCTGGCGGCGGCAGGGGCCGTTCACGCGGCGGCCACCAAGCTCGCCGGCCACCGAGCGGCCAGGTTCGTCGCGGAGTGGCTGGCCGAACACGGCGGACCCGATCCAGATCCGGCCGAGATCGATCTCGGAACGGGTGGGGCACTCACCCGGTTGGCCACGCTGACTGCATCGGCGCGCGCTCGGCTCTTGCCGGATCTCCGCATCGACACGTTCGCTGGTCGGGTCGCTGACGTATCCGGTCGGGTCGCCTTCGTTGTCGACGAGGAGGGGCGGTCGCTGCCGATCCCGGCTCCGTCCGGTTCGCCGATGGCGTGGGCGGGTGCCCTCGTGGTCGTGGATACCGAGGAGTTGTCGGGTGGCGCCACGACCGTGTGGGTTCGTGCCGCGTTCGATCCGGAGGCAGATCTGAACGAGCGGGTGCCCGGTGGGCCGCACCTCCTGACGCCGGCGGAGCGGGAGCGGCTGTCGCGCCCGGTCGCCGCGGCCGGGTGATACTGCGGCTGCTCGACACGACGGCAGGAGACGCGAGTCGTCTCGCCGGCTTCTCCTGCTCGAGCGGGCAGTCGTACGAGGACGAGGTCGAAGCGTGGATCACGACTCGTGCCATCGGCTGGATGAACGACGTTCCCAGAACCACCTTCCAACGGCGCGCGCTGGCGCTCGTGGAGGACAGTGACGATCTCGTCGCCGTGGTCGCATGGCAGGACATCGTTCGCGTGGACCTCGAAGGGATCTGGCTCGAGGTCCTCGCTGTAGCCATCGACTATCAGCACTCCGGCGTAGGTCGGCAGATCTTCGACCTCACGCTGGATCACCTGGGCACGGTGGACCGAAGCGGCGACCGCATCGCCGGGTTGGTTCACGTCGAGAACGTCCGCAGCCAACGGCTCCTCACAACCGTCGGCTGGAGCGCGGTCACGACCATCGGCGATCACGACCTGTGGGTCGGCTCCTTCTGATCACCATCGGGCGAGGTCGCCGACGGAGCAGGATACGATGGGATGCACAGGTACGGATCCGTCGACTGGCGGCGTCTGTGCCAGAAGTTGTGCCAGAGGTGCCCGGTCGGCGGGCCGATACCACTGCTGACCTGGGCGTTCGTCGTCCGACAAACGACCGAAGCCGCACCTTGCCAAGGTGAGGGTCGCCGGTTCGAATCCGGTCGTCCGCTCCGGAGCGAAACCCCCTGCTCAGGCAGGGGGTTTCGTCGTTCGACAAGCGGTTTGGGGGCCTGGGCGGACGGTTCGAGCGTCCCGATGGCCACCTCCCGTACCAGGGCGTTCCTTCCAGTACCCGTGCGTTCTGTGCCAGGATTTGTGCAGAAATGTGACGAGCGTCATAGGACCTTTTCGGCGTGGCGTGCCAACCGACATGCGATAGACAAGGCCGTGTCGGTGAGAGACGGCTCCTGGGCGCACTGCACTTGATCGCGGTGGTCCCCTGCTGTTGCGGCTACGCGACGGGCGGTGCCGAGCTCTCTGTCCAAGCGGCCACGAACTCGGCGACGGAGGCGAAGCGGAGGTCTGGGTCGGTGCGGGTCGCACCGGCGATGACGTCTCGTTGGTGAACTGATCCCCGCCAACGGTCGGGCCCGGCGAGTAGATGGTGAAGCGCCCGGCCGAGCCCGAAAACCGTGGTGCGCTCATCGGTGAGCCCGCCTTGGCGTAGCTCCTCGGGGGCCATGTAGCGCAGCGATCCGGGGAGCCGCTCACCGGAGACCGCGAATGGCCCAGGTCGGTATTCGTCGAGGTCGATGAGCCGCATGGTCTCCGTAGCTTCGTCCCAGAGAAGGGTGCCGTCGTAGAGATCGACGGCCACGAACCCGGCCGCTGCCACCGCCAGGTGGGCATCGAGGATCGACGCCGCGGCGCCGAGCACGACATCAAGCGGCTGGGTCTGGAATCGAACCAGCCCGGACCGGTCGCTGCCGTGGCGGGTGGCGGCGTTGAGCACCTCTCCGTCGTGCCACGGCTAGACCAAGCGAACGTCGTCGTCACCTCGATCCTGCATGTGGATCGGAGCGACGATGACCGGGTGCGTCACCGATCGGTGGAAGGTGATCGCGCGCCGCAGCGACTCCGCGGCAACAGCCGTCGTTGCCACCTTCACGAATAGGCGAGCACCTTCTACGGCGACGCAGTAGGAGCGGCAGGCTGAGTCCTGCTCACCGAACACGGCGAAGGCCTGAGCGAGGTCAACTTCCACCCGCGAAGTGAACCACGAGTGCGGGCAGCACGCCCGACATGGTGCTCGCCTGCTCAGCGCGTCACCAGTTGTCGGTGAGGGCGGTGGCTCGTGCGTCGGGGTTGCCTCGGATGCCTACGTAGCGCTTGACGGTGAAGGCGGGGTCGGCGTGGCCGAGCTTCTCGGCGACGATGGCGGGGTTGAGGCCGAGGTCGAAGAGCATCCAGCAGGCTGCGACGTGGCGGAGGTCGTGGACGGTCCACTTGGCCGAGCCGGTCCAGCGCCAACCCTTGTCCTTTGTCCCGTAGCCGGCGGTGCGGCGTGGGGGAGCGTTCATGGGCCAGCCGGCGTTCTCGGCGGCCTTGATCCAGACCTGTTGGAACGAGGACCGGCGGGCGATGCCGCCGCGGTGGTTCGGGAAGAGGGGGCCGGTCGGGCCGTGCTCGTTGTGGACGGCGTCGACGAGTTGAGCGAGGTCGACGGCGAGGCTCTTCGGGAAGAAGGTGGTGCGGGTCTTGCCGTTCTTCGCGGTCTTGAGCGTGGGCGGTCCGGCGGAGGTCTGCTCGACGGCTCGGCGGACGTGGACGATGCGGTTCGGTTCGAACTAGAGGTCGCCGGCTTGGAGGCCGGTGAGCTCGCCCCAGCGGAGTCCGGATCGGTGGATGAGGGCCATGACGATCGCCCACCGTTCGTTGCCCTGGTCGGCCATGGCGGTGAACAGGTCGGCGCACTGCTGGTCGGTGGGGAGGGTGGAGCGGGGGATGAAGGCCGCAGGCTCGTAGCGTCGAGACTCGCGATGCGGGACGGGGACACCGCGGCTGGGGTGCGAGGTGTCGGTCAGTTGCTAGAACTGATGAAAAGCAAGGGATCCCGCAATCATTTGACAGCGGAACGAATGGGGGAGCCTGTTTTGCGCATGCAGACGCTGACCTGGCACGAACTGCCCGACTACCTGCTCTCTCGTGGGACGACGTCGTTCACCACCGAGGAGGCCGCGGATCTCGTCGGTGGCTCGCGCCCTGCGGCGCACCAGGGGCTACAGCGGCTGATTCGAAAGGGCGAGGTGTTCTCGCCGGCCCAGGGGTTCTACGTACCGATTCCGCCCGAGTAACGGGCGTGGGGTGGGTCGATCCCGGCCGCCGAGTTCATTGACCAGATGATGCGCCACCTCGACCGCCGCTATTACGTCGGCCTGTTGTCGGCGGCTGAGATCCATGGTGCTGCCCACCAGCGGCCTCAGGTGTTCCAGGTGATGGTCGACAAGATGCTCCGCAATCGTGATCACGGGAGGGCGCGTCTCCGCTTCTTCGTGAACCGACGAATCGACGACATCCCCACGGTGACGAGTCGCACCCGCACCGGCGACATCCTTGTTTCCACGCCCGAGGCCACCGCCCTCGACTTGGTCACTCGACCGCTCGATTCTGCGGGCCTCGACAACGTCGCCACCATCCTCGTCGAACTGGTCGAGGACCAGATGCTCGACCCCATCGAACTGGCGAAGGTCGCCGAGCACTTTCCCGTGGCGACCGTGCATCGGCTGGGTTGGCTGCTCGACACCTTCACCGAGGACTTCGACTCGGGGCCCCTCGCGGCGTTGGTGGGCTCAGGGTCGGTCACGGCGCTCGATTCGCAGGCTGGTCGACGGGGCACCATCGATCAGCGGTGGCGCCTCATCGTGAACCGAGAGATCGAGCCGGACGTGTGATCACCTCGACGCAGCTCACGTACTGGTCCACCGTCGTCCCCTGGATCGGCGGCGACCAGGTCGAGCAGGACCTAGTTCTCTCGCGCCTCATCGTCGAGATCGCACAGGACCCCCTACCTCGGTGACGAGTTGGTGTTCCGAGGAGGCACCTGTCTGCACAAGCTCTACGACACCGGATTGGCCCGCTACAGCGAGGATCTCGACTACGTCCGGCGAAGCGGTGGGGGCATCGGTGATCTCACGCGTGCTGTGTCGGCGATCGGCGAGCGGCTGGGCATGGAGGTTCGGACCAAGATCGGCCGCCACCCCAAGATTTTCCTGCGGGCACCGTTCGAGTCAGGGGCAGGGACGATGCGCGTCAAGGTCGAGGTGAACACCTTCGAACGGGCCCCGGCCCGGCCGCTGACGCGCGTGCCGTACGGGCTCGAGTCGCCGTGGTTCAACGGTGACGCCGAGGTGCAGACCTTCGATCTGGCCGAGCTCGTCGCCACGAAGATCCGCGCCCTGTTCCAACGCTCGAAGGGCCGTGACCTCTTCGACCTCTGGCTGGCCATCACCCGACTCGGCGTCACCCCGGAGGATCTCGTCGCTTGCTTCGGTCCCTACCGACCGGACGGCTACACCGCTCGCCGAGCCGAACTCAACCTGCGCGAGAAGCTGGACGACGAAGGGTTCCGCCGAGACCTGATCCCGCTCGTCGGCGCGTGGCCCGAGGGTTACGACATCGATGAAGCCGGGGAACTCGTCATCGGCACAGTGCTCCCGCTGCTCTGACGCGTTGACCATCGCTATCCGGGGCGGCGGTCCTCGGCGACGATGTCGTCGACTTCAGGGTCATACTTCGCGAGCGCCCAGGCATCGACGCCTTCGTGCTTCAACAGGACCGGCTTCTCGAGCGCTCGTCCCACGGTTCGAAGGAACGCGAAGCACGCATCGAGTCCTTCGCCAGCCAACTGGCGACTGTCGAAGTCGAAGTCGATCGATGCCTCTACAAGGCGCTCTACGTGCACGAGGGCGAGGATCCTTTCCCCGAGTCCATCCTCGACGAACCCCAGCTCGGGCACTACTTCGAGGGTTCGGAGCCGCCTGTGGAGACTTTGGTGTTGTAGCTCTCGACGGTGAGGTCCCGGTCGGCGCTTGCTGGGTACGGGTCTTTCCCCGCGACGCTCCTGGCTACGGCTGGGTCGACGACGACGTGCCTGAGCTGACAGTCGCAGTGACGGATCCAGCGAGAGGGAGGGGCTTGGGGACGACCCTGATCGAGATGGTGCTGGACCACGCAGCTGCACGAGGGGTCCTGCGCGTCAGTCTCAGTGTCGACCCAAGATCACCGGCTGTCCGGCTCTATGAGCGGCTCGGGTTCGAGCCGGTCGGCCGATCGGGAACGTCGATCACGATGGAGCGAGCGACCAGTGGTTGTTGAGCGGGCGGGGTCGGATCGCGGTGGGCTGTCAGGGGCGTGGTTCGTCCAAGGCGGCGAGGACTGCGGGAAGGTCGTGGCTGATCGTGGCCCACAAGACATCGATGTCGATGTCGAAGTAGTGGTGGACGAGCCGATCGCGCATCCGGGAGGCGGCGGACCATGGCACAGCGGGGTACTCCGCCTTGCCTTCGATGCTCACCTGCTTGGCGGCTTCTCCCACGATCTCGATGAGCTTGGTCAAGGCGAGCCGAAGCATCTCGTCGTCGTCGAGGTCGGATCTGGTACGGCCCTCGGTGAAACGGAGCGCAGTGGTGGCCGCCTCGCGAAGGTGGAGCAGCCGGATGGTGTCGTCAGGCCGCATAGAGATCGACGGCCGTCTCGCGCACCTGGTCGCGGAAGTGACGACTCAGGTCCCCGTAGGTGCGGAGCTCGACCTCCCTGCCGAGCGCGGCACCCAGCTCCAGCTCCATCGCGGCTATGCCAAACAGGCCGGGCGTCCGGTTGGGTTCGAACTCGACCAGGAGGTCTACGTCGCTCTTGGCGTTGAAGTCGGTGCGCAAAACCGATCCGAAGGCGGAGAGGCGTTGGATGCCGTGACGAGCGGCGAAGTCGGCCAACACCTCATCGTCGATGGCCACGCCCGGCCGGAGTTCCATCTCACGAGGATACGCAACGGGAGCGCGTGGGGCGGAGCGGTGTGGGTGGGTTGGCCGGGTAGGTTCTCTCAGACTGATCCCGGACTCGACGGCCTCTCAAGCGACGGCGGCGTAGCGGAGGCTCTCGGTCACGTCTTCGGCCTCGAGGTCAGGGTGCTCGGCGAGGATCTCCTCGACGGTCATTCCGTCGGCGACCATGGCGACCACGGTCGCGACCGGGAAGCGGAGGTCGCGGATGCAGGGAACACCGCCCATGCGGGCCGGGTCGGTCGTGATGCGCTCGAACGCCATGGTGACCACGGTAGGACCGCTGCGAGCTTCAGCGAAGGGTGTTGCGAGAAGCCCGACAAGCTACACGCCACCACAGCTCGACACCCGTGGGTACGGGACGCACCGGAAGGCCCGATCCAGCGGAATTGTGCCCAGAATTGTGCCCAACCAGGGAGGAGTCGCCGGTGAACCCTTGTGGCACAACGGTTACCGGGCCTGAACGACCCTGTTCCCGAGCACCTTGCCAAGGTGAGGGTCGCCGGTTCGAATCCGGTCGTCCGCTCCATAGAAGTGCTGGTGGAAGGCCCCTTCGGGGGCCTTTCGCCGTTTCGGCCTTCGGGCTGCTCTACCGGTCCGAGGTTGAGCGAGCTGTCCGGGCGGAGGTAAAGCTCGGACCGGACGCCTACGTGTTCGCGGGTGCCGGCAGGTAGCGAGGCTCGACAAGGTCTGGCCAAGGGTGTCGATGCGTGGGTGGGTACCCGAGCACTACTTCGTCGAGGTGGCTTCCGTGCTCCGACGAGCTGAGCTCAACGGGGTCGCGACTCAGGCGCTCGTAGCGGACGCGTTCGCAGAGTTGATGGTGTCGCCGAGGTCGTTACCCTTTCTCGGCGATGTCAACCCCTGTTGCACAACCCGAGCCACAGGGGAGGACCGCGTTTTCACGGCGTCAGGTTCTGGCCCTGTGCGGCGGGGTTGCTGCCTGTGCGTTCGGCGGGGGAGTGGTTCTGGAACGACTCGGGTCTGATGGCCCCGGGTCGCCGGTGGACAAGGTGCTCGGGCGGAGACCACGCACCACCAACCTTGGCCGACGCATGGCAGTAGAACCGAACGCCGTGTTCGGGGTGGACACCGACGAGAAGGTGGTGGCAATCAGCTTCGATGATGGTCCAGACGCTCGGTACACCACCGATGTCTTGGACGTGTTGGCCCTACACCGCAGCCACGGCACCTTCTTTCAGGTTGGGTTGAACGCTTTGGCCCACCCCGAGCTCGTCATGGCGGTGCAACGCGGTGGCCACTCGATCGGCAACCACACACGGAGTCATCGGGCGCTCGACCTGTTGGCCGCCGAGGAAGCCTTCGAGGAGATCCTGCGGGGCGCGGCTGACCTGCGTGCCGCGGGGGCACCGGTGCCGTCGCTGGTCAGACCGCCCTATGGGATGACCGACGAGGTCGTGGGCGCGTTCATCACCGCTCAGGACTACCAAAGCGTGTTCTGGACGACCTCGGTGGAGCGACACTTGAGAGATCAGAGCCCGGACCGCGCCGTCGCTCGGATGGTGGCGGGCGCCATGCCGGGCGATGTCCTGTTGGCCCACGACGGCAGCGGAGCCGTCGATCTTCCCGAGAGCAAGCGCAGCGACCGATCCAGGACCATCGCGGCTTTGCCTGCTCTACTTCAAGGCCTAACCGAGCGCGGGTTTCGTGTCGTCGACATCCCTCGACTGTTCGAATGCGGTCCACCTCGTCGTGTCGATGCAGGCGAGGCATGAGCGTCGGCGCTACTCGGCGCTACTCGGCGCTAATCGGCGCTACTCGGCGGTGCTCGCCTGGCTCGCGCCTTCGATCCACAGACCGATCAGCGGGTGGCCGGTGACCAGGCGCTGAGATGGGGGATCGCCGGCGGGTAGGTCCGGCCCGAGGACGCCGTGGATGTTGGGAGCCATGGCAACGGCCCAGGGTTGGAAGAACAGGTAGATGTTGTAGGCCTGTTCACCCAATCGGCGGTTGACCGCCTCGTAGGCTTCACGCCGAGCCTTCTCTGATGAGACCGTTCGTCCTTCGTTCAGGTTGTCGTCGATCGCTTGATCTTGGAAGCCGTTGAAGTTGACGATGCTGGCCCCGCTCCACCAGATCTGGTTGGAATCGGGGTCATCTCCGGGTTGGTTGCGGAAGTACATCATGTCGAAGTCCTTGTCGATGGCCCTCTGGATCAGGTCGACCTGTTCCTCCACCTCGACTGTGACCGTGAACCCCGCCTTTTCGAGCATCTCCTTGGCCAGGATCGAGATCCCAAGGGTCGAGGGGTTGTTGGTCGACACCAGCGTGAAGGCGGTGTCGCCTCCGGAGGCCTTGAGCTTGTCGACGTAGGCCTTGGCCGCTGCGGGGTCGTATTTGGGAAACCCGTTGTCCTTCAGGTGGCCGAGGACCTCGCTGGCGAACGGTCCGCTGGCCAGTTCGGGGAAACCAAAGTTCGATATCTCGTTGAGCTTCTCTCGGTCGATCGCCTGTGCGGCTGCGACCCGAGTTGCCTGCTCGCTGAAGGGCCCTCGGGTGGTGTTGAGCATGAAGTACGCGGTCTCGGTGTATTCATCGCTGACGATCATGTTGGCCGCTCGGTCCGAGCTCAAACGGGTCAGGTTGCGGGCGATGTCAGCCGATGCACTGGAGTGCATGATGTTGATTTCGCCGCTCCGCAGCGCTGCCACTCGACTTCCGTCGCTGGAGATGGGTCGGAAGTCGATCGAATCCACGTAGGGGTATGGCTTGCCATCAGGGGCCTTCAACCAGTACTTGTCGTTGCGGATCAGCTTGACGCTCTGGCCCTGCTGCCAATCGTTGAGCTTGAACGGCCCGGTGCCGATGGGCTTGAGGCCACAGTCTTCCTTGCTGGCATCGAGTTGAGCCTGGGCAACGATTCCGATGCGGCCTGAGCTGTACAGGGCGGCGGGGAATGCCACCCATGGAACCTTCGTCTTGACCTGCACAGACAGGTCGCCGACGACTTCGACCGACTCGATGTCCTCGAACACGAAGGCGATGAGGAGCGCGGCCCGCGAGGAGTACTTTCCGCGGTACGCGTCGAGGTTGTTCTTCAGGACCTCGGCGGTGAGCTTGCTTCCGTCGTGGAAGGTGATGCCTGGGCGAAGCTCGATGGTCCAGGTCTTGAAGTCGTCGCTGGCCTCGACAGATTTGGCCAGGTAGGGGGAGTAGCGCCCGTCGCCATCCGGTACCACCAAGGGGTCGAAGATCGCCCTGGCGATCTGGATGCCAGAGATGGCCAATTGGGCCTCTGGCAGACAGAAGGTGGTGGTGTCGGCCTCGAGGCCGTATACGAGCTGTCCGCCACGGGTCGGCTTGACGTCGGGGTTGAAGCCGCTCTCCACCGGATCTGCGCTCAGGTCGGGAACGTCGACATTGGCCCCGTCTGATCCTCCACCACCGCAGGACGTAAGAAGAAGAGGTACGACGGCGATGACCCCGAAAGCGGACCTGGCGATACGACCCATTTCTCAGCCTTCCTTGGCGAGGAGCGTTCTCGGACTGTTCCCGATCGTTGGGTTCGGCCTACCTGAAGTCGTTTTGAGGGATTTTCATCCATCTGGGCCGAAAGGCCCATGTTGGTTCGAGGTGTGCAGGAACCTAGGCCCCGGGCTGATCGGGTTCAGCGTTTGGATGGCATCAGGGCGCTCAGCGCGGTGATTGCACCGCCGGCGATCGTCACATAGAAGCCGAAAGCGCTGGAGACCTCGAAGCTGGTCGGAGCCTGGTCTGTGACCACCTGGGCCAGAGACATCCAGTCTCGTACCAGGAGTGTGATCACCACCAGGCCTGACACGACGGCCAGGACCTTGGCCACCTTTCGTGTAGCAGGCCCGAACGACATGACACCCACGAATAGGGCCAGGGCTCCTAGTGCGAGGAGTGCATACGGATCTGGAGAATCAAAGGTCAACAGACTGCCGTCTGGTAGCAGGAAGCCCTTGCTGCCGCTGGTGAGGTCCCACCCACTGAGTCCAGCATCGGAGAGGTTGTTCGTGACCCAAGGAAGGAAGGTGCCGACGAGCGTGAGGACGCCCCCAATAAGAGCCAGGATCGCGCCGGCCGGAGAACCTCCCGCATTTGGTGACGAGGCTGGTGCGGTCGCAGGGGGCGGGAAACCAGCCCCGGTCACGGCGGTGGGCGGCGCCGGCGGGGCAGGCGGTGTTGTCGTGAGTGCCTGGGCGGCGTGAACCCACGCGGGCACGTTGGTCTCGGTGGGTGGCCCACCTGGGGTCTGGGCTTGCGTCGGGGTGGCGGGCTCGGTCGGTGTCTGGGCCCAAGGGCTGTTCGGGTCGTCGGCGGGTTGCCATGGCATCGAACCGGTCGGTGACGGTTCTGCGGGTGGCGGCGGAGGTGTGACCGACGTAGGAGGAGCTTGGAACGCCTGAGTGGGGTCGGTTGGCATCGGTCCGCCGACCACGGTCGGATCGGGTAGTGGCGGCGGGGCAGGCGTGAGCTTCGTGCCGCAGTTGGTGCAGAACGCCGCCGCTGCAGGCAGCGACGCCGCGCAGGTGGGGCAGGTGGTGGTCTCAGTCACTGGGGCCTCCTCGACGGCTCGGACGGGAAACAGTTTGCCCGCTGGAGCCCGGGCCGGGGGCGACCCTGGCCGGTTGGGTGTCCATCGGGCTAGGCCGTGACGCGAACTGGAGGTGGTCCGTCGGCACGGCCCAAAAGTGAAGTAGCCACCGGCCGGAGCCGGTGGCTACTTCAGGCTTGTCGAACGTTGTCGGTCAGACGACCCGCACGTTCTGTGCCTCGTCGCCCTTGCGGCCGGGGGCGATGTCGAACTCGACGTTCTGGCCCTCTTCGAGCGTCTTGTAGCCGGAGCCCTGGATGTTGGAGAAGTGGACGAAAACGTCTGCGCCCTCTTCTCGGGTGATGAATCCGTAGCCCTTCTCGGCGTTGAAGAACTTCACGGTGCCAGTTGCCAATGCATTTCTCTCTCTGTGTTTGAGACTCTCCGTACGAGGGCCTCGTATCCCAGAGCGTACAAGGCTGCCGCTGGTCGCGCCTTCTATTGTGCTGATGGGCCCCATCGGGCATCTAGAGTGTCCCGGTCACGGTGGCGTGGCCGAGTGGCTTAGGCAAGGGCCTGCAAAGCCCTGTACCCGGGTTCGATTCCCGGCGCCACCTCCACGTTGGAGGGTCGGAACCTGTGAAGGTCCGGCCCTCCAACGGCTTGCCGGCCCGCCGACGGCCTCGGTGCGTCAACGAGTTCGCAAGACGTCTCCCAGTCTCGATCCTGGCCTAGGACCCGAGCGGATAGGTCCAGTCGTCGTCGCGACCAGGTTGATCAGACCGCAATCGGCTCGCATTCTTTCGGTCTCGGACAGTGGTCGCTGGTGTCGCCCGGCACGTGCCTAGCCTGGGCCGCCATGTCGGTCGACCTGGTGGTGGTGGCGCTCGCCGCGTTCGGCTGCGGTGTGGTCAACTCGATGGCCGGCGGCGGATCCCTTCTGTTGTTCCCGGCGCTGACTGCGACTGGCATGGGTGCGTTGGCGGCCAACGTCACCAACTCGGTCATCACCCTTCCTGGTTACGTCGGTGGTGTTGTCGGATTTCGGGGCGAGGTCCTCGAGGAACGCCGTCGCATCCCCCCGCTGGTGGCGGCAACGGTGGCCGGTTCCACACTCGGGTGCAGCCTGTTGCTTGCCACGTCGGAGGCTTCGTTCGACATCGTCGTCCCTGTACTTCTCGGGGTTGCCAGCGTTCTGATCGCACTCCAGCCCAGGGTGGTTGCCTCCGTTGGTGCCGGTGTCGTCGGACGGAGTCGCTGGGCCGCGCCAGCGGGCGTGCTTGGGGCCACCGTCTACGGCGGATATTTCGGTGCTGGCCTCGGCGTGTTGCTGCTGGCGGTACTGGGCGTCACCATCGATGCTCCCTTCCATCGGCTCAACGCGATCAAGGCGGCGTTGTCGGTTGCCGATGCCACCGTCAGCCTCGTTGTCTTCGGACTGTTCGGTCCGGTCGAGTGGTGGGCGGTAGCGGTGGGGGCTCCAGCCACCCTGGTAGGCGGCTATGTGGGAGCCCGGGTCTCGGGACTGGTTAGCGAGGCCGTGTTGCGTCGGGTGGTGGTGGTCTTCGGGGCCACCGCTGCGGTGGTCTTCGCTCTCACCTGAGGTCGTCGAGAAGGCGGGCGGGGAGCCATGCAGCGACGACGACCAGACTTATGAGGTGCGCCGATAGGCGGACCGACCCATAAGCACGGCATGGCTAAACCGAGGCGAAGCCTCGGTCTGATCACCTTCGCAGCGACGACGACTGGACCTATCCGCTCGGGTCCATAGCCGTGAGGACCTTAGGGAGCCGAAGTGGTGGCACCCTCCTCGGCGGTGGGGTTTGACGCCTGAGGCTGCGTGGAGTCGGTGGAGTCGGTCTGCGGCGGAACGTTCGATGTCTGTGATGTCGTGGTAGCTGTGCCTTCGGCGACCACGCACTCTCGAGCCGCCTCGGTGTAGTCGATGAGGGTCTGGCCCTCGGGCAGGCCGGACTCACGATCCAGAGCTGCCATAAGTTGGCTGTCGAACCTGTCGAGCATGCAGTCCACCTGTTCATCGGTGAACGACAGCAGTAGGCGGCGTTCCACCCGCTCGCGTCGTTGCTCGGCCGGCGTCTTCTCCTTCTCGCTGCAGCCGGTGAGCAGAGCAGGAACGGCAAGCACGGCGACGGCGGTTGCAGTAAGTCGGAGGAGAGCGGGTTTGGGCACGATGAGACTCCGGTCGGACACGGTTCGTGGCACCTCGATACTTCCACGTTCGTCGCGCGGACCGAGGTCATGGCGGCCCGGTTTGCGTTCGCTGGGCTGGTCGACTGGACTTGATGGGCACCAATCCGCCAACTTCTGGGGGTCGAGGCAGGCTCATGGCTATCGACATCGAGACCAAAGACTGCACAGCACTAGGCGATGCCGAGTTGGCTGACCTAGCGGACCTGTGTGCCGATGGGCCGAGCCGTTATGAGGTCGGAGTGCTCTCCAAGGCCAAGGACTCCTGGGTACTGGTGACGCTCGCTCGCGAGAACGACCGCATCAAGGGGTTCTCGTTCAGCACCCTGGAGCGCATCGGCGGTACGCCGAGCGTGATAATCGGGTTGGCTTCGGTCAAGCGCACCGCCAAGCGGGACACGGTGTTGCGGGCCATGGTCACCGACCAGCTGCGTCGGGCCGTGCTCGCGTTCCCAGACGAGGACGTGTTGGTCGGCACGAGGCTGCCGTCGGTGTCGGGTTACGACGCCTTCCGCAACCTGACAGACATCGTGCCGAGGCCCGACTACGTGGCCACCGGCGAGGAGCGGGCGTGGGGCCGCCGTCTGGCCAAGCGTTTCGGCATCGAAACGGCCCGCTACGACGAGCGTTCCTTCATCATTCGCGGCGATGGGGCCTATCCGGAGTCGCTAGACCATGAGTCGCTGCGTCCCGAGAAGCTCGACCCCGGATACGCCGACTTCTTCGTGAAGGTGAACGCCAACCGAGGCGATGCTCTCATCGCTTTCGGCTGGGCCATGGCCGACGACCTCCTGAAGTTGGCCTGACCCGCGGCATGCCAGCGGCGGAGCGGGTGGGCGTTGGTTCGTCTTCCCGTCCCAGATCGGCCCGATGGTCAGGTCTTGTGCCGAACCGGTCGGGCTGATGGTCAGGTGAAGTAGCGATGGAGCTGCGACAGGCGGTTCGGGCTCGGTCGATGGTGAGGTCGTTCCGACCCGATGCCTTGGCTGACGGGATGGTCGATGATCTTTGCGACATCGCTCGCCGGGCTCCGTCAGCGGGTAACACCCAGGCTTGTGAGTTCTTGGTGCTCGACTCCGAAGCTGCGGTGGGAAGGTACTGGGATGTGACGCTGCCAGAACCGCGGCGGTCGGGTTTCAGGTGGCCCGGACTGTTGTTGGCACCGGTGCTGGTGGTGGTGGTGGTACGGCCCAACTCCTATGTCGAGCGGTACTCCGAGCCAGACAAGGCCCGCACCGGACTGGGTGAGGGTGTCGAACGCTGGTCAGTGCCCTATTGGTGGGTAGATGCCGGGGCGGTGGCACAGAACCTGTTGCTGGCCGCGGTCGACGCCAGCCTGGGGGCATGTCTGTTCGGCTTGTTCGAACACGAGGCCGCGGTGGCTCGCCAGTTCAACATCCCGAGTGATCGCCGCCTGGTAGCCACCATCGCCATCGGCCACCGCTCCGACGATGACATCGAGCGGGGGAGATCGGCGCAGCGTCCGCGAAGTCCATTGGGAGAGGTCCTCCACCGAGGCCACTGGTAGACCGCCCACCCATCGATGGATCCAGGCCTAGGACGCGAGCGGACAGGTCCGGCCGTCGTCGCTGCGAGGTTGATCAGACCGAGGCTTTGCCTCGGTTCAGCCATGCCGTGCTTGTGGGTTGGCTCGCCTGATGGCCTCCCCACCTTGGCGAGATGCGAATCGCTAGTGGTGATGACAACTATTCGGATCATCGATAGTGACGATCACCACATGACAAAAGGGTTACGGTTTCCTCCGCAACCTGTCACACTGCCTTCACCCGGAGGTAACCGGCGTGGGCGAGTGACGTCCCCGGCCCTCCATCGCTCGAAGAAGGAGCCCCACCCCATGAAGCGACGCACCGCGTCATCTGACCAACCCCCGAGTACCGCCGGCACGTTCATCGAACGTGCCACCCGGCGTCCAGCCCGGATCGGTGCCCTTGCCATTGCGCTCACGGCCCTCGCGGCGCCGATGGTCGCTGCCCAGCCCGCGGCGGCGCCCGTGTCGACGAGGCAGGCGAGCCAGCGCGCCGCCGGCTCCCAGAACCAGGTCACCGAGGACGGCGCCCTCGAGGCTGTTCGGCCGAGTGGCTGGCTTCGCCGCCGCCGGATCGGCCGAACAGGCCGAGGCTTCGGCCCGCTGGCTCAGCGCTTCGATTACCTCCACCCAGGCCGCCAAGGCCGAGCAGGCTCGCCTGGCCGCCGAGGAGGAAGCGGCCCGCCAGGCAGCAGCAGCCCAAGCCGAACTGGCTCGGCGCGAAGCTGAGGCCAAGGCCCAGGAGCAAGCGGCTCGGCAGGCCGCCCGTGAGGCCGCCCGCGAGGCCGAGGCCCGGGCCCAGGTTGCGCCGCCGGTAGACAGCGGCAGCGTCTGGGATGCGCTCGCCGGTTGTGAATCCGGTGGGAACTGGGCGATCAACACCGGCAACGGCTACTACGGCGGTCTCCAGTTCTCGTTGTCGTCGTGGCAAGCCGTCGGTGGTGTGGGCTATCCCCACGAAGCCTCCCGAGAGACCCAGATCGCAATGGGTGAACGCCTTCGAGCCAGCGGAGGCTGGGGACACTGGCCCGCCTGTTCCCGCAAACTCGGCCTGCGCTGATCGGAGGGGTCTCGGCCCCGAGCGCCAGACGCCGAGCGCTTTGGGCCTAGGCTACGTGACGTCGCTCCAGCGGGCTCGGGTCAAGCCACCCGGCGGCGGTATTCCGCTGACGCCTGGACCCCGCCGATGAGCGACTCCAGCCCGCCTCGTCGGGTGGCACTCACCCAGTAGGCCCACCCAGTGGGGTCCGGGGTCCGGTCGAGCATGGCCAGATAGGTCATGGTCACATCGACCGGGGCCGACAGGCGCCCGACGCCGACGCTGCTCTCGGTCCAGCCTGTAACCAGCGAACCCCGGGACTCGCCGGTCTGGAGCCGGTGTACGGCAAGGGTCAGTTCGACCAACGACGGTGCTCGGCCGAAGACGTTCGAGTAGACGCGGCCCACGAAGTCGATGGGTGGCAGTCGGTCGGTACCCGTCGACGCCACCACACTGTCGGCCACCGTCGAGGCTGACTCACCCGAACGGATGCGGGCCGCGCCGTCCCGCACCGCCTGGGCTGAGACCGGATAGGTGCCGGTGACGGCTAGGTGGGCCCTGACCCCGGGTGCCACCACTCGGCGGTACTCGGGGGAGTTCATGAACGAGCCGATGACGCGGGCTCCACCCCAACCGGCATCGAGGCGATCCATCCAGTGGGCAGTCCCCGCCGGGTCGGCGTTGCGTCCCAGGAAGTCGCGGTACTGCTGGGCGACGAACTCGACCGGACACCGGAACGGGATCGTCGCCCCCGGAAGGTTGTCGGACCGGCCGAGTCGTCGCGATCCACGCATGAACGTGGGCCAGTCGGCCCGACACCAGCGCTTGCCCGTGGAGAAGAGGTCGACCTGGGTGGCCTGTTCGAAGAAGTAGGTGACGGCGATGTGGGTGGTTCCCTCCACATCGGCGACAACGGGAGTCGACGCTGGGGTCAAGGCCAGGCCCGAGCTGAGCCGGCGTGCGACCTCGATGCGGCCTGTTGCCCCGTCGTGCACGCGCAGCTCGTGGTCCAGACTGGCGATCACCTCTTGGGCGCCGTCGTCGTCGACGTCGGCTATGGCCACCCCGCCATGGGTGCTGTACCGCTCGAAGCATCCGTTGGCGTGACCGGACTCACAGCTCCGCCACATCTCGCGGCCGTCGGTGTCGAACGCGTACAGGTAGCCGCCCTCCGATGCCGTGACCACCTCGAGCCCAGGGTCTCCATCGAGTTGGCCCAACGCCGGAGATGTCATCGACCTGCCAGCCACCGCCACAGGCCAGCCCGCTAGTGACCGACCGGTCCGGGCCGTGAAGGCGTCTACCCAGCGACCACCGGGATCGGGGAAGTGGGTTCCGGTTCCCACCACCACGTCCAGCCAGCCATCGCGGTTGATGTCGGCCACCGCCGGGGTCGACCACACGGTCTGCAACGGCACGAAACGGGGGTAGCCGGGGTAGGTCGACCCGTCACGGTTGAGAATCCACACCAAACCTCCCTCGGGTGCCCCCAGCGGATTACCAGCCCATATGTCACCACCGAGGATGATCTCGGGAGTGCCGTTGCGGTCGATGTCGGCCACCACGGGGCTGGACCACAGCGTGTCCTCTATGTAGCGCCGCCAGAGGAAGCGACCGTCGCTGGACCACGCATAGACGGTGTGATCCCAACTGGGGGCGACGATGTCGAGGACTCCGTCACCGTCGATGTCGGCCACAGCGGGAGTGGCGAAGAACCCATGGGGTCGACAGTCGGTTCCCGGTGGACAGTGCAGCGGCCACTGCTCGCTGAACACGCGGACCACCCGTCCCGACGGACCGTCGACGGTCATGACCCGCCCATCCATCGTTCCCACGACGATGTCGCTTTTACCGTCACCGGTGAGGTCGACGATGGTCGGGGACGACTCGATAGCAGTCCGTCCCATCGAGATCGACCAAATGAGTCGACGGCGGGGCAGCGTGTAGGCCTCCAGTTGGCCGTCGACACTGCCCACCACCATGTCGACCTTGCCGTCGCCGGTGATGTCGGCGATCGCCGGTGTCGAGAACGCCTCGGTGGTCCCTGTTGTCATGTAGACGCCCGACACCGGATGGCGCACGGTTCCCAGCAGATTCAAAGGTGAGTCGATCGCCTCGGCTCGGGGGGTGACGGCGACCGAGCCCGCCACCGCCACCATCCCGGCAACGACGCAAACGAGGCGCTTCGAAAGCCTTGGCAAGTTGTCCCTCCAAGGACCTGAGCGGATAGGTCCGGTCGTCCTCGCTAGCAGGTTGATCAGACCGAGGCGGTGTCTGGATTCGACAGGACCACGGCGAATCGGGTGGCGAAAGGGTATCTGGCGAGCAGACGCTCACGGAGTGCGCGATCATTGGGGCGACTCCCAAAGCACGAGGAGGTTCCCATGCAGGTCAGCGTGTTGCTCCAGCAGAAGGGCTCCGACGTGGTCACGGTGAGACCAGACACCACCACTGCTGAGGCCATCGATACCTTGGCTCGTCACCGCATCGGGGCGGTGGTCGTGACCAGCGACGGAACGTCGATCGAAGGCGTTCTGGCCGAACGAGACGTGGTGCTGGCTATCTCCATCCTCGGTTCACCGGTGCTTTCTCGCCCGGTCTCAGAGGTGATGAGCACCGATGTGGTCACCTGTCGGCCCGAAACCACCATCGAGCACCTTATGGCCACCATGACCGATCGCCGTGCCCGCCATGTGCCGGTCACGTCCGAGGGTCGACTGGTCGGCCTCGTGAGCATCGGTGACGTGGTCAAGGACCGGATCTCCGGGCTTGAGTTCGAAGCCCGGGCTCTACACGACTACATCTCCCACCCCTACTGAGATCCGCGTCCGAGAGGTCAGCGCTCGACTGACGCGGAGCGCATGAGCGCGTCCCGTTGGACTTTGCCCAGGGATGTGCGGGCGATCGAGGGAACAAGTAGCAGCTCGCGGGGAGCCGCCCACCGGGGCAACACCTGGGAGCAGTGGTCCCGGAGGTCCTCCAAGGTCGGGGGTCGAGCGGGGTCACGGGCGACCACCACGGCCACCACCCGTTGCCCCCAGCGCGGGTCGACCTTTCCCATCACCGCCACATCGGCGACCTCGGGGTGCGCAGCTAGGGCCGACTCGACCGGGCCGGGCCAAACGTTCTCTCCGCCGGTGATGATCAGATCATCGGCTCGCCCATCCACCACCAGCCGGTCACCGCTCCACCGGCCGCGGTCTCCGGTGGTCATCCACCCGTCACCGTCGACCAAGGCGGTGATGTCCCCGTTGGGCGCCCGCACGCCTCGAGCCAGGGTTGAACCCCGCAGGCGGATCATGCCCGAACCATCGACTTCGACCTCGATGTCGCCGATGGGGCGTCCGTCGTACACGACGCCGCCGCCGGTCTCGGTGAGCCCGTAGGTGCGGACCACGTTGGCTGGCCTGGCGACATCGTCGGCAGCGCCGCCCACCACCACGTGTCGGAACCGGCCGACGTCGATGCGGTCCAGCACGGTGGGTACGACCGAGACGAGCGTTGAGCCCAGACGGCCCGGGGCCCCGGACACCGCGTCGGCGTCGAAACCGTCCATGAGGTCGAGCCCGACGCCGGTCACCAGAGACCGGACCACCACGCCGAGACCACCGAGGTGAGCTAGCGGTAGGCACGCCAGCCACCGGTCCCGGGCCGGGTCCACATCGAGTCGCTCGTGGACAGCCACGGCATGGGCCTGCAATCCGGCGCGGGTGTGCACCACCATCTTGGGTGCACCGGTACTTCCGCTGGAGGGGACCACTAGGGCATCTCCGTCTCGCAGCTCAGGGAGCTGCTCCCAGTCGAGGGGCCAACGGTGTGGTCCGACCACGCCATGGGGTCGGACGATGTCGATCAGGTCGTGGCGGGCCTCGGCGGACAACCGTTGGTCCACGACCATGACGGCGTCGCCCGAAGCCCACGCATCCTCCAGCGCGCCGACCAGTTCGGCACCGGCGGGCAGGTCGAGTGCGAGAAGTCTGGCCACGACCCGATGCTCGCACGTCGGCCGATTCTTCCTGCGAATTCGCGCCCCGAACCGAAGCGCCTTCGATCGGTCCCATGATCTAGGGGTCGCATCGGCTGGGCGGCAATAGGGATTGCAACCTTTGGCTCCGGTGACACAGACGCCATGGGCCAGACTTCTACCCCGTGACCCAAGCGACTGATCTCCGTGGACCCTCGCTATGGATCCAGGGAGCGCGACCACGGACCCTCCCTGCCGCGGTGGTGCCCGTGGCGGTGGGGACGGCGGTGGCGGTGGGCACGGTTCCTGGCGGGCTCATCTGGTGGCGGGCCGCGGCGGCATTGATCGTCTCCTTGGCGCTACAGGTGGCCACCAACTACGCCAACGACTACAGCGACGGGGTCCGTGGCACCGATGCCGACGACCTTCGGGTTGGCCCGGTGCGCCTGGTCGGTCAGGGTTTGGCGGCTCCCGGTGCGGTTAAACGGGCGGCGGCAGCCGCCTTCGGTGTAGCGGCAGTGGTGGGGGCCGCGCTGGCCCTGGCCGTGGGTCCCGAGCTGTTCGTCGTCGGTGCCCTGGCCATCGCTGCTGGCTGGTTCTACACCGGCGGTCCACGGCCCTACGGCTACGCCGGGATGGGCGAGCTGTTCGTCTTCGTGTTCTTCGGGGTGGTCGCCACCGCCGGGTCGACCTATGTCCAGACCGGGGAGCTGACCGCTCTGTCGTTGGGGGCATCGGTTCCGGTCGGCTTCCTGGCCACCTCGCTTCTGGTGGTCAACAACCTTCGCGACATCCCCGGAGACACCGAGGTCGGAAAGCGGACGCTGGCCGTTCGAATCGGTGATACCCGCACCCGCTGGTTCTACGTGAGTCTTCTGGTGGGTAGCTTCATCAGTGTTCCGCTGGTGGCCGGCGGAGGGGGAAGGCCTGCCGGCGCCTTGGCGTTGCTAGCTGTCTTCGCGGCGCAGCGTCCGGTTGTGGCCGTCCTCTCGGGAGCCCGGGGCGGTGCTCTCATTCCGGTTCTGGTCGACACCGGCCGGGTTCAGGCCCTCTTCGGAGCACTGCTGTCGGTCGGCCTGGTTCTGTCAGCCTGAACGGGCCGAGACCTCTCGCACCCTGTCGGCCACCAGCTCGGGGGCGTGGAGGTGGGCGGCGTGTCCGGCGCCGGGGACGGTCACAAGCTTCGCCCCGGGCACGGTGTCGGCCACGCGTCGACCGAGCTTGACGAACTTGAGGTCCAACTGACCGGCCATGGCGACGGTCGGTGCCCTGATTTCGCTCAGGGCGCTCCACCACGGTGGGTCCATTGTCCCAGTGCCTGAGAGCCGAAGAGATGACGCCAGACCCGAGGCGGTGTTGGTGGCCCTGGCCCGTCGTTCCTCTACATCATCGGGAAGGTTGGCGAACAGGGGTTGCGCCAACCATTCCTCGAGGAACGCGGCGACACCGAGCTTTTCGATCCGCTCGGCCCGGACATGGTCGAGCCTTCGGCGCTCGGCTCTCTCGTCGGGATCGTCGATACCGGCGGTGGCCCCGACCAGCACCAGGCCGGCCACCAGGTCAGGGTGGTCGAGGGCGAGGCGAAGGACGGCTCTGGCCCCCATCGAATAGCCAACGTAGGTGGCGCGTCCACCGGTCTCGGCCAACAGGTCGGCGGTGGCGGACAGGTCGGCCTGGATCGCCGATGATCCTCCGTGGCCGGGTGCGTCGACCCTGATCACTGTGTGATCACACGCCAGCCTTCGAGCCACGTGGCGCCAGCTCACCCCGGTCTGGGTGAAGCCGTGAACCAACACCACCGGCGGGCCATCGCCTTCGGTCACCTGGTGCAGCCCCACGAGTTGAGGATAGGACCGTGGTGTAGCGGACATAGGTGGCTGTGGTGAGATGGTCCGTGATGGCCGACTTGACCGAAGACTCCGCAGTCCTCAACGCCACGTTCTGCGCCACGCTCGTCGATGAGTGGGTCAGGGCCGGTTTGGAACACGCCGTCGTCTCACCAGGGTCTCGATCCACCCCCATGGCGATGGCGCTCGCCGATCGACCCGAGATCACCGTCCATGTCCACATAGACGAGCGGTCGGCGGCGTTCGTGGGTCTCGGGATCGGCATGGCCTCGGGGCGGCCAGCCGTGGTCCTCACCACCAGCGGGACCGCGGCGGTAGAGCTCCATCCGGCCGTCGTCGAGGCCCATCAGGCCAGTGTTCCGCTGGTGGCGGTGACGGCAGACCGTCCGCCCGAACTGCACGACGTAGGTGCCCCTCAGACCGTCGACCAGAACCGGCTCTTCGGTCCGGCGGTCCGGTGGTTCGTGGATCCTGGTCCTCCGAGTTCGGCCACGAGTGGTTCGTGGCGGTCGTTGGGGGCCAGGGCAGTGCTGGAGGCCGAGGGCTGCGGCGGTCGTGGCCCCGGGCCGGTGCACTTGAACCTGGCGTTCCGAGAGCCGCTGCTGGCCCAGCCGGTGTCGTTGCCGCCGGGTCGGCCGTCGGGGCGTGTGTGGCACCACTTCAGTGCACCGGAGGTCCGGGGCTCCATGGATGTCGATACCGTCCTGGACGCGCTCGAAGTCGGCCAACCTCGACGAGTCTTGGTCGTGGCCGGCGCCCGCTGTGGTAACCCCGAGACGGTGTTGAACACGGTCGCGGAGATGGGTTGGCCGGTGCTGGCCGATTCTCGCTCAGGGTGTCGGACCGGTCAGGTTGGGGTGATCACCACCGCCGATACGTGGCTCCGGTTGAGTGATCTGGCTGAGGAACTCCAGCCCGACCTGGTGGTCAGGCTGGGGGAGTCACCAGCATCGAAGGTGGTCGGCGCGTGGTTGGCTCAGGTCGCTGTGCCTCAGATCGCAGTTCATCCCCATGGCGAATGGCTCGATCCCGACCGAAATGCCGACGTGGTGCTACGAGCCGATCCGGCTCAGTTCCTGGCCACGCTGGCCGGCCGTCTCGGCCAGGCCAGCGACGAGTGGTGGAGTGCTCGCTGGCAGCAACTCGAGGTGGCAGCCCAGGACGTGTTGAGCCACCACCTCGAGTCCGACGATCGACGGGTGACAGACCCCGCGGTTGCCCGGGCCGTTGCTCGTAGCATCGTCGGGAAGGAGGACGCGGTGCTCGTGGTGTCGTCGTCTATGCCGATCCGGGACCTGGAGTGGTACGGAGGCTCCACCCACAACGTGGCAGTGATGGCAAACCGCGGGGCCAACGGGATCGACGGAGTCGTGTCGACTGCGGTCGGGGTGGCCCTGGCCCGTCACGGCAACGGAGCCTCGACCATGGCGTTGGTGGGGGACCTGGCTTTCGTGCATGACACCAATGCTCTGGTCGGACTCAGTCGCCGCCAGGTCGACCTCACGATCGTGGTGGTCGACAACGACGGCGGGGCCATCTTCTCGTTCCTGCCCCCAGCTCGAGAGCTGACCGCCGATCGGTTCGAGTCCCTGTTCGGGACACCCCACGGTGCCGACATCGCGGGGCTGGCCCGCTCCCACGGCATCCACGTCACGACGGTCGAGGCCCATCACGGAGTTGGCGCCCTGCGCCAGGCGTTGGACGCCAACGTCGAGCGGGGTGGCCCCAACCTGGTAGTGATCAAGACCGATCGGGCCGTCAACGCCGCAGACCACGACGCGCTCCATCGAGCGATGCACGCATCGGTGCTCTGACAGCCTCGAAGCCTCGGTCTGATTACCCTCACAGCGACGACGACTGGACCTATCCGCTCTGGTCCTCAGGGTCTGACCATGGCCGAGAGCATGGCTTGCATCTTGGCCCTGGTTTCGACCAGTTCGGTGGCCGGGTCGGAATCGGCCACGATTCCGTTACCGCCGACGATCACTGCCTGGTTGCCCGAGAC
>WBZX01000239.1_pt1 | contig 51822 bp, 56 predicted proteins | sample 5204211 | NCBI WGS metagenome assembly WBZX01 (sample SAMN12344362, study PRJNA552823) | activated sludge metagenome | biome: Activated sludge suspended growth; feature: Nitrification reactor; material: Wastewater; isolation source: activated sludge from nitrification reactor of wastewater...
GGGCTCCTCGGTGTAGGTGCGCTCCGGTGGGGGCCCGGCGGATCGAATCTTGCCAAACAGCTCGACAATCAGCCCGAGCGTCTTTTCGACCGCAATCGGACCCGCGACGATGAGGTGCGCATTGTCTGGTCGATAGTGCCGCGCGTAGAACGCTTGCAGCTTGGCAATCGAGACACGCTCAATGTCGCTGCGCGTCCCGATCGGATCGCGTCCGTAGCTGTGAACCGAAAACGCCGCGTGATGAATCCGCCGCAGCAAGATGTCACGAGGCTCACTGTCGGCCAGCTCCAGCTCGTTGCGCACCACCTGAAATTCCCGCGACAGATCCGACTGACGGAAGCGAACCTGCGTCATCCGATCCGCTTCGATCGCGAGCGCCACCCGGAGGTTTTCCTCGCTCGGCAGGTGCGTTTGGTAGTAGCGCGTCTGATCAACCTCGGTCTCGGCATTCCACTCGCCGCCGCGCCGATCGATCTCTTCATCGGGCTTGGGAAAGCGCGTCGTGCCTTTGAACATCAAGTGTTCCAGCAGGTGCGCCATGCCCGCTTCGCCGTAGCCTTCGTGTCGCGAGCCCACCGCATACGCGACCTCGACGGTCAGCGAAGCCGCAGACGGCTCCGGCAAAAGCAGCACCTGGAGCCCATTGGCCAGCCGGTACGCTTGTACTCCTTCAACATTGCCTTCCGAAATGACGCCCTGCGGCACTTTTGCGAAGGCTTGCGATGTCACATGGACTAGTAATAACAGCAGAGTCAGCCAGCGCGGCATGGCGGAAATCTAGTACACAATGAGCACCAAAGATCCCACCTTGGGCCTACATCTCGGCGAGAAAGTTCGTAACGTCTCGCTTGACAGACGACGCTCAGTCGCAAACGATCCGAATATGCTGACCGACAATATTTCGTATTTGCCAAAAGCACGTATCCCCAGTGTGAAAAACGCCAGCCAGCGACGGAGGAATTTACGCACTGCGTCGTACCGAGCGCTGCTTTTGGCAGCAGTCTTCGGGGCTTCGGCTTGCTGGGAAGTTCCGGTCAACGAGCTGGTCATCGATGGATCGGTCAGCCCGGACGGCGGCAGCGGCGACATGTCCACGGGTGGCGATGGCAGCGTGGATCCCGGTCCAGTCGGCTGGCGCTGGGAAAGTCCGATCCCGCAAGGCAACAACCTGCGGGCGCTGTGGGGAGCGGCGGGCAAGTCGTCGGATCAAGATGACCTGTTTATGGGCGGCGAGGCGGGCACGCTGGTGACGGGTCGCTCGACTGGCTGGAAAGTGCAGCGCAGTCCGAGCAGCGGCAGCCGAACCATCCTCGGCATGAGCGGCTACCTCGACAACGGCGTTCCGCAGGCATTTGGCGTCGGTATGTACGACCTGAGCCTGCTCTATTCCAATAGCCAGTGGAGCGACCAGACCCCGTACATCGGCACGGGCGACGGACAGCTAACCGGCGTGTGGGCCAGCCCGACGCCAGGTGAGTTCTTCACCGTCGGCACCACGGGGCGCGTCTACAAGGTCACCAAGAACGGAACCAAGCTCAGCTTCAGCCCAGAAGCGATGGGCGTGACCACCGACTCGCTGTTTGCGGTGTCCGGTGTAGCGGGTCCGAGCGCTCCCGATGTCTACGCAGTCGGTGCCAATGGTCGAATTCTGCATCGCGGTCTCGACGGAAAGTGGCTGATCGAAGCCAACGGCATGGCCGCGCAGCAGCTCAACGCGGTGTGGGTCGGAACCGGTCCACTCGCAGGCGATGTCTTTGCGGCGGGCGACGGCGGACTCATCATGCGCAAGACCGGCGGAAGCTGGAGCTTTGAGCGACCTCCGACGACGGCCAACCTGACTGCGCTGTGGGGCGTTGGGGATGAGCTATTCGCCGTCGGAGCCAAGGGCACGCTGATGCGTCGCAAAGCGGGTGCCTGGCAAGTCGAAGCCAACGGACTGACCACCGAGCTTCTGTCGGCGCTGTGGGGCACGGATCGTGGCACCGGCTCTGTCACCGTCTACGCGGTCGGCAACTTGGGAACGATTCTCCGTCGTGAGCGTGATACCTGGACGCAGGTTTCGAGCCGTGTGACGTCCGCATCGCTCGCGTCGGTGTGGGCTGCAAGTCCAGCGGAAGCGTATGCGGTGGGCAGCGATGGTCTCATCATCAAGCGAGCCGGAGCTGGCGCGCTCGGGTCTTGGAAGATCGTTCCCAACCAGTCGCTGGTGACGCTCAATGCGGTCAGCGGCTACATTCCTTCTGCCGGTGATGCCGATGTCTGGGCCGTCGGTGCGGAAGGAACGATCCTGCATCAAGCGGGCTCGGTGTGGGTGGTCGAAGGCGGCGTCCTGGGCGTCGCAGAGCTGACCGGCGTGTGGGTCGGATCGGACGCGGTGTTCGTCGTCGGACGCGGTGGCCGCATCTACAGCAAGCTCCAGGGCAACTGGAACATCGAGCAAGGACCGATGGGTCCGCCGATTACCGACGATCTGTTTGCGGCGTGGGGCATGGGCAGCGGTGACGCACGCGTCGTCTACGTCGCGGGCTCGAAGGGCGTGATCCTGCGTCGTGACAAAAACGGCTGGACCCAGGAAGGATCGGGACTGACGAGCGAGACGATTGTTTCGATTGTCGGAAGCACCGAAGAAGGCCTGAGCGCAGTCGGCAACAAAGGCACGATCCTCAGGCGCGCGGCAGGCAAGTGGACGTCGGCGATGGCTCGTCCGCTGGTTCAGTCCGGCGCAAGCGGTGTGGCTGCGTGCTCGGTTCCGAAGAGCACGGACTTGTGGGTCGTCGGAACCCAGGGCGTGATCATGCGCAACAGCGGATCCGACTGGTCGGCAGAGACGTCACTGACCAACCAGCCCTTTACGGGCGTTGGCTGCGGCAGCACGACCGATATCTTCGTCGTCGGACCGAGCGGCCTGATCCTGCACAAGTACTAAGGCCAGGTCCGCTTCCGGTGCAGCGAGACTGCACCGATTCCGATTCAGCCGCTAGGCGCTGGCTCGCTGGATTTCCTGCCGAACGTCGCGCAGCACCATGCGCGCTTTTTCCCAGCTCTTCTGTCCCAGTCCCACAAACGAGTCGAGTCGCTCTCGCATGGTCGCGGACTCGCCGCGCACGGGACCGGTTTCTCCGGCGATGACTGCCGTCGTCGAGTTGGAGACAACCGTCAGATACTCCCGCAAAAACAGGGCAGGGTTGGAGCTGGCTCCCGACAGAAGCGCCATCGAGCGCGCCCGTGCGGTCTTGCTGCCTTCCCAGTAGCGGAAGATGCCTTCACGGATTGCGCGCGTGCCGGGCTCTGCGCCTCGGAATACTTCGTACAGCGCATCTGCCAGAAGCTCACGCACACGAACGAAGCGATATCGCTCAATCTCGTAGCGACGAAGCGCGGCATCCACTTGGGCGGCGTCGGAAAAGTTTCCTGCGGAAGCGAGCAGCTTGCCAAGACGCTGGGCATCGGTGAAACAAACCGTCATGCCAGCGGCGGTGAGTGGGTGCGCGCAGCCTCCCGCGTCACCGATGATGGCGGCACCGGGCAGAATCGCTTTCGCGGTCCGAATCGCTTCGTTGGCTGCAATCTGTGGTGGCTCGCGATCCAGGGACTCAAGCAGCGCTTTCGAGAGTGCCGGTGGCAGGTGCGGTGCATACTCTCGACGGATCAGGTCGCTGGCACCTTTGGGTCCGCCGGACAGCTCGCGAGTGACATCGAAGCAGCCTCGTGCATCGCGACTGCCGTTGTGACCGCCGATCGGGTAGATCAGCATCGGTCCCCACGCACCGAGGAAGATGTGTCCGAAGGTCGGGCAGGGCAGATGCTTCGCACCGTCGGGAAATCGCATCGCAACCGAAAATGACAGCAGGCGCGCTTCTTCACTGAGCCCGAGCAGTGGACGAATCTTCGAGTGACGACCGTCACAGCCGAGCACCAAGTTGGCTCGCAGCGTCTTGGTTGCAGTTCGCACGCCACTGACGCGACCTTGGGCATTGTGCGTCAGCTCTTCGACTTTTTCGCTAAACAGGAAGCGGACGCCGGGCTGCTTTTCCGTCCACTCGCGCATGCCGGTGACGAGATCGCGGTGTTCCATCGCAAAGCCCGTCGGACGCTGCCGTTCGATTTCGCCATAGGGAAGGCGTGTGACCGGATCGCTGACCGACTTGACGACGGCAAAGCCATCAACATCGACACCGCCGTGTCGCCGCAGGGTTTCTAGAAAGCCAAGATCGTCGAGGACTTGAGTTCCCGTCGGGTGAAGCAGCTCTCCGGCAAAGCGAGGCTTGTGTCCGGTGCGCGCTTCCAAGATCAAGATCTTGCGCTTGCCGTCGGCGAGAGCGGTTGCCATTGCGCAGCCTGTGACGCCGCCGCCGACGATGATGACATCGGCATCAAGGGTTTCGTCCGTGCTTGTCTGGATATCCATGTGCGTATCCTTTGGCTGATTTAGAGTCCGAGCCCGTCGTCCCTGCTGCACGAATGTGAGCGATCGTGCAGTTACGCACCTAGTTTCGGCATCTTGTGCATCGGCGCACGGCAAGTTGTGCTGCGGCGCACCGGGGTGAGCTGGGTGAAGCTGGCTCAGACGAGCGCCTTGGGAATCGGCGGCTCATCGAGAACGCGGCAGCAGATGTCATGCCAACACCTTCCTCGACGAAGCGGTGAAGGAAGAACGCGCGGCACCTTGCCCGCATACCGTGTTATATTCGCAACGTGGCATATCGCGACCTTCCCGCTATGGGACTATCTAAGCTGTCGATTCGTACCTGTCTTTGTGGGCTGAGCTTGATGCTGGCGGTGGCTGCTCCCGAAGCACGCGCTGAAACGGGGGACGCAGCGGCTCCAGCGGGACAGCCCAGCACAGAAGAAATGTCTGCGGCCAAGCTGCACTTTGACCGAGGCGCTCGCTTCTTTCAGGAAGCAAACTACGCTGCGGCGCGAACCGAGTTTCAGACGGCCTACGATCTGTCGAAGCTGACGCCGCTGCTGTTCAACCTGGCGCGCACGGCAGAGATGCAGGGCAAGCGCGACGAAGCCATCGATTATTACGAAAAGTATCTGGCGACCAATCCGTCGGACGCGGAAGACGTTCGGCCCAAGCTGGCCAAGCTCAAGGAAGAGCAGGCTGCAGCGCCGGCGCAAGCAGCATCGGGTGGAGCGGTTCCGCTCGACGGCGGTCCGGGCTGGCTCAAGGGCTATGCGAAGCTGCCTCCGATTCCGGCGCTGGCGACGCTGGGCGCTGGCGTGGCGTTCCTGGCCATTGGAATCGGAACGGGCGTATCTGCGCTGTCGGTTCAGCAAGAAGTGGCTTCGTCATCCAATCGCTATTGGACCGGTGATGTGGCTGCGCTGTATGACAAAGGAAAGACGCTGAACAATACCGCGATAGCATTTGATGTGCTGGGTGGAATCGCCATCGCGGGTGGAGCGGCTTGGACCGGATATTGGCTGTATCTGCGTGGAAAACAGCCAGCGGCAGCGGCTCCAGTTGCGCCAGCGTCAGCTACACCGACGGCACGGATTCTTCCGACGGGAAATGGCTTGGCTGTGGTCGGAACTTTTTAGTCTGTACGCACGGATACGGGAGAAATCAACGATGCGAAAGATCATGCTTTTTTCGATTTCTTTGCTTGTTGGATGTTTTGACCCTGATTTGACCACTGCGCAGCTTTTGTGTGATTCGAGCCATTTCTGTCCAGATGGATTTTCGTGTATCGCGGGCATTTGCCAGATGGGCAGCGGAAGTGGTAGCTCCGACGGCGGCGTCCTCGCCAACAGCGGCTGCTCTGACGGAAAAGGTAGCGATGTCAGCGGCAGCGTTGCCAAGCCTGCGTGGGCCTGTCCGGGCACGTACCAAGCGCTCCCCGATGCCACCAAGAACGCAACGAGGCTGTGTGCGGCGGGCTTTTCGATCTGCACGATGGCAGACACGATCAACCTGAGCACCTGCAACAACGTGAACGGCTTCTACCTGGCGGATGTCCCGGCTCGCTTTGGCTTTGGGAACAGCTCGTGTGGAACCGCAGGCAACAACCAGAGTGCTGCGTGGGCCGGCTGCGGCAAGTCCACCAGCAACATCAACAACATCATGTGCGGCAACTTCACCAAGGCGATGGTCGACTGGCAAAACCAGCAGCTCGACATCAACTCGCCGTTTTCGCCGCTCGCGACAACCACGCTGAATGACTCAAGCTCGAACGGCGTGCTGTGCTGCAAGAACTAATGTTTCCTGCGCTGCGCGAGCATCGAATATAGTGCGTAGACATGGACACAGTTACTACTCCGGCTCCGTCGCAGGAAGCCGTGCATCCCGCCCTCCTCAAGCCACTTGCTGAGGCTGACATTCCGGTTCTGCGCGACGCGTACCGGCACATGTTGTTCATTCGCCGCATTGAGGAAGCCGCTGCCAAAGGCTACGGCCAAGGCAAGATCGGCGGATTTCTTCACCTGGTGATCGGTCAGGAGTCGATCTGCGTCGGCTCGGCGCTGGCGCTGCGCTCTTCCGATTACATGGTGACGTCGTATCGCGAGCATGGACACTTCATGGCGAAGGCCGGTAGCTCGCTCGATTCGGGCAAAGCGGTGCTGGCGGAGCTGTGGGCGAAAGACACGGGCTGCTCGCGCGGACTCGGTGGATCGATGCACATGTTCAGCGCTGCGCATCGCTTCCTCGGAGGCTACGGCATCGTCGGTGCGCAGGCTCCGCTCGCAGCGGGAGTCGCGTTTGGAAGCAAGTATCAAAACCTTCCAGAAGTGACGCTGTGCTTCCTGGGTGATGGTGCGGTGAACCAAGGCGCGTTCTTTGAAGGCCTGTCGCTCGCCGGTCTGTGGAAGCTGCCGGTGGTGTTTATCGTCGAAAACAACCAGTATTCGATGGGAACTCCGCTGGAACGAACGCTGGCGCATCCTGACATCACGCTGCGTGCGTCGGGCTTTGCGATGCAGCGCGATCGCTTCGTGTCCGATGATGTGCTGGAAGTTCGCGATCGGATCAGCGCGGCGGTTGAGCGGGCGCGAACCGAGTTCGTTCCATCGCTGCTTGAGATCGAGACCTATCGCTATCGCGGGCACTCGATGTCCGATCCGGGCAACTACCGCACCAAGGAAGAGATCGAGCGCTGGAAAAAGCGGGACTCGATTGAGCTGGCGCGGACTCGACTGCTGAAGGTTCTGCCCGAAGCGGATCTGGTTGCGATCGAAGATCAGGTGCGCGAGGGAGTGGCTGAGGCCGTTCGCTTTGCCGATGAGTCGCCGCCCGCGCAAGAGTCGAGCATCTGGTCGACGGTATACGCGCAGCCTGGGACCGATCCTCGGCGGATGTAAATGCGCGTCGTATGGCTGGGTCGCGCGCGCTATCAGCCCGTGCTGACCCTGCAAGAGCGACTGCGTGAAGCGGTGCTGGCGGGCGGGGAAGAGACGCTGCTCTTCGTCGAGCACGAGCCGGTGATTACGCTCGGACATCGGGCGACATCGGCGGACTTGCTGGTTTCTCTTCCGCAGCTTGCGTTGCTGGGCATTGAAACCGTGACGGTGCGACGCGGCGGTCAAGCGACCTATCATGGTCCGGGACAGCTCGTTGTCTATCCGGTGGTGAAGCTGCGCGGCGGAGTCGTCGGTCATGTGGACTGGCTGACCTCGGCGGCGGTGGCGGTGGCTGCATCGGTGGGCGTGCGGGCCGAATATCGCAGCGATCCCGTCGGTGTGTGGGTTGGTTTACGCAAGCTCGGAGCGGTCGGCGTTCACGTCGAGCATCAGGTTGCGATTCACGGGCTGTCGCTCAACGTGCTGCCCGAAGCGACGGCTGTGTTTCGCAAACAGCTGTTTGTTCCATGCGGTCACAGCGGCGCGCAGGTCACAAGCCTGGTCGAAGCGGGCGCGGACGATCGAACACTCACGGTTTCATCGGTTGCGGAGCGCTTTGCTGCGGCGCTCGGAGCAGCCTACGGCACTTCGTCCGCGACGATGGACGCCTGTGGTCTTGCGTCATTTTTTGATGATGTGTCGTCCGGTCTCGCGGGGTGAAGATCCGCTCGGTGAGACGCTGACTAGCCAGCCTTTGCGACGGAACCACAGATACATCATGCCGGGAATGATCCCGAACATCAGCAGCAGCGCCAGCCCAAACGCGATCGGCGACCGAAACGGCATCATCTCGAAGTTCATGCCAAACAGTCCCGACAGAAACGTGACGGGCAGCAGCACCGCGGACAAGATCGTAAGCTGCTTCATGATCTCGTTTGTGCGCTGACCGACGGCGGACATATACGCATCGACGCAGTTTCCCAGCAGATCGCGTCCCGCTTCGATGCTTTCATGGATGCGCGTCAGGTGGTCGTAGATGTCGCGAAAGTACGGTGCGGTCTTTTCGCTGACGCACGCTGATCCGCCGTGACGAGCCAGGTTGCCCATCACATCGCGCTGCGGCGACAGCACCCGACGCATCGACACCAGCGTCTTGCGGAGCGAATAGATGCGGTGCAGATCAGTTCGGCTCGGGTTGTCAAACAGCGACTCTTCCATCTCGTCGAGGATTTCACCAAGCTGCTCGAGCACCGGGAAGTTTGCGTCACATTTTGCGTCGGCGAGCAGGTAATAGACGAAGTCCGGGCCTCGAGACAGCAGCTGCGGATCGTGCTTTACGCGGTTCCAGATCTGTTCCAGCGCCGGGCTGTGCTGATCGTGAACCGTGACGAGATAGCCTTGTCCCAAAAACGCGTGCGTCTCTAGCATCGTCAGCGCGACGGTCTGCTCTCGGCTTTCCGCCCACAAAATGCGCGGCATATGCATCGAGTTTTCGTCGCTCAGCGAGCTAGCTGCCGTCGGAAGAACCGTGAAGTTGTGCGTGACGACGAACAGATACGGACTCGTTCCCGCGTACTCTTCCAGCTTCGGACGCTGATCAAAGTGCAGACAGTCTTCGAGCGCCAGCGGGTGAAAGCGAAACCCCTGCGCGAGAAGATCCAGCTCCTCGGCGGTCTGTTTCGAGATGTCCACCCAGCGAACGGTTCCCGGCGTCGGTGACAAAAGCACCGTGCGCGCCGCATCACCAGCCAGCTCGCGGATCGAGGGTGGGCTCTGGGTCAGCTCTAAGATCCGAATCATGCGCTCTCCGTGGACCGACTGTAGCGTACCGCGATCGGTCAGACGCTGGCGAGACAGAGTTACCGGGCTACGCTCGTCCTAGGCTTTGAGCGCCGCCGTTGCCAAAATTCGTTCACACAGCGACGCAAAATCGAGCCCAGCATGCTGCGCGATCTTGGGCACCAAGCTGCGATCGGTCAGTCCAGGCAGCGTATCGACTTCCAAACAGACCGCACGCCCCGTCGGAGAAAGCAGCAGATCGGTTCGCGTGACACCGGCACAGCCAAGCGCCGCGTGGGCTCGTCGGGCCAGATCGTGACAGAGCTGTCGTTCCGCCGCAGTGAGCGGAGCTGGAACCAGGTACTGCGTGTCGGTGCGCTGATACTTGGCCGCGTAGTCGTAGAACTCTGTGGCAGGACGGACTTCGACATCGCCGAGCACTTCTCCGTCGAGAATGGCCACTTCAATTTCCCGTCCAGCGACAAACTCTTCCAGCAGCACGACGCCGTGTAGACGCTGCGCCAGGTGAAGCGCTGGTTCGATGCGGGTTTCGTCGCGGACAATCGAAATTCCGACGGATGATCCTTCGCGAGATGGCTTGACCACCAGCGGCAGACCAATTCGCTGCACGTCGGCAGGCCCTTGATAGACCGTCCAGCGAGGCGTTTCGATGCTTGCTTCGTCGAACACTCGTCGAGATGCCACTTTGTCCATGGCCAGCGCCGATGCGAGCACGCCCGATCCGGTGTACGGAATCCCAGCGCACTCGAGCAGCCCTTGAATGCAGCCATCTTCCCCGAGCGTTCCGTGGAGCGCGACGAACGCGATCTCGACCCGTTCTCGACGAAGATCCGACCATAGGTTTTGATCTGCGCCGGTCCAGTCAATGGCTGCCACCGAGTGACCACGCTCGCTGAGCGCATCGGCCACTCGTCGTCCTGATGCCAGCGCCACTTCGCGCTCGGCAGACGGTCCGCCCATGATCACTCCGACTCGTTTTTTCATCCCGGCTCTCCCATCACTTTGACTTCCAGCTCGAGCGTGATCCCAAACTGTTCCGTCACTTTCCGTCGCACCAACTCGATCAGCGAGACAAAGTCCTTGGCCTTGGCGTCGCCAGCGTTGACCAGCCAGTTGGCATGCGCCAGGGACACTTCCGCGCCGCCGATCCGCGTGCCTTTGAGCCCACAAGACTCGATCAGCCGTCCCGCGAAGTCACCGGGCGGATTTTTGAAAAAGCTTCCCGCGCACGGAACGCCATGTGGCTCGCGCTCTTTGCGTCGCTTTCGCAGCGCAGCAACATCCGCTTCAATCGATTCTTTGTCCCGGGGCGGCAGCGAAAGTCGCGCGGAGACGACAACTTCCGACGGAGGCAGCGCTGAACCGCGATAGACAAAGCCGCACTCGGCGTGGGAACGAACGATCAGCTCGCCTTGTTCCGACACGCTGGTGACTTCGACGGTGACATCTTTGAACTCACCGAGGTACGTACCCGCGTTCATGATCATGCCGCCGCCGATCGAGCCGGGAACGCCGCCCAAAAACTCGACGCCACCGAGGCTGCGCTTGGTTGCTTCGCTGAGCAGCTTGCCGGTGCTGACGCCCGCTTCGACGTAGACTTCGGTGCGCGCATCGCTTGTGCTCGGGTCCGAAAAGCGCAGGCCGCGTAGCTGGTCCGATGCGAGCAAGACCCCACGAACGCCACCATCCAGCACGAGCAAGTTCGATCCCGATCCAAGCGCTCGACACGGCAGGCTGTGCGTAGAGCAGAAGCGACGAACACGGCGCACTTCTTCCACGGAGCTGGGTGCGACCCACGCATCCACCGGACCACCTAGACGCAGCGTGGTGTGGCGCGCGAGCGGTTCGTCGAAGCGGACCTCGCCTCCCGAATCGAGCAAAGCGAGCAGGTCCTGTCTGAGACTCGACGAAAGCGGCATGATGCGCGGGTTTTAGCAAGGTCGCCATCGTCTGCCAATTTTTCGCACGACCCACGCTAAGTGGCTGTAGCCCTTGCCAAGGGCCGCATAGTTCACATAGCCTTTCAGATCACATTCGAGCCTTCGTGCTGATTGATCATCGTCGGCGAAATGCCGCTTTGTAGGGCGCGAATGAATTCGAAAATATGTACTATCACTTACAAAACGGGGTTCGTTGGTTATGCGAGTCATAGCGGTGCGTTGGGCAGAGTTGGAGACCGCGGTCGAGCGCAATGCCCCTGACACCGAGAGCTTCCTGGATACTCGCTCGGGCGAGGTGATCACGCTGGTCGAGTCGGCTCCGAATGTCGAGGAGCTACGGACCAAGGTGATGGGCGGCGGTGATGCGTATCTGCGCGTCGAGCCCGCTTCCTCGCGTGAGCAGTATAAGTGGATGGAGCGCTTTGTGGCGGGGGTCACCGAGCCGGTGTTGCGTGAGCGGCTCATCATCAGCATCGACGGAAAAGGAGCGTTTCGGCGCTTCAAAGACGCGCTGCTGAACTATCCAGTCGAGCGAGAGCGCTGGTTTGCCTATCGAGGCGAGCTGCTTCACTGGCACATTCAGGAATGGTTCAAGCGTGACGAGCTGACGACGGAAGAGCCTCCGCCGTGGGGTGTGGTGCCGCCGCCCGTCGAGGTCGAAGTTCATTTGCCTCGGCCCGTGGTTGTGCCCGAAGCGCCAGGCGATGGCTACCGTCGAACCGCGCGCGATCTGCTGGAACAGCTTCCTGCTGCCGAATTACCGTCGGCCATTGCGTTTTTGGAATTCCTTCGCGATCGTGGCAGCGCAGATCTAAATCGCGTCCGTCCTGCGTCGGGAAGACCGAAGCCACCCACCTCAGGAGCGTAGTTGCCTCCCGTCGGATTCATTCTCAAGCGCGATCAGCCCGAGTCGGTTCCGCTGTGCGAAAAGCTGGTCCGCGTCGTGCGCGATCTGGGTCAGCAAGAGCTGGTCCTGCGTGAGCACGTCGATCTCCCCGGCTGGCTCTGTAGCGTGAGTGAAAAAGAGCTGCCGCCCGATCTGTCGATGCTGGTTTCGCTCGGCGGTGACGGGACGATGCTGTACGGCGCGGGTATCTTGGGCGATCGATCGGTTCCGCTGCTTGGTGTGAACCTGGGACGGCTCGGGTTTCTGACGTGCAGCACGCCACAGGAATCGTGCGAGACGCTGGCTGCAGCGCTTTGCGGCAAGCTTCCGACGGAGCAGCGACACCGCCTGCGCTGCCGCGTCTTTCGCTTGCCCAAAGATCAGCCCGATGTGACGCCGGGAAAAGAGCACTTGCTGGTGGAACGAACCGCGCTCAACGACGTCGTCGTCAGTCAGCCCAAGATGGCGCGCCTCTTCGAGCTGGATGCGTTCATCGACGGAGACGCCGTCACAACCTATCGAGCGGACGGACTGATTATCTCCACACCGACGGGATCGACTGCCTACAACTTGGCTGCGGGTGGACCGATCCTGATGCCGAACATGGAAGCGGTGGTGATCTCTCCGATCTGTCCGCACACGCTCACGGCGCGACCGCTGGTCGTTCATCTGCGCTCGCTCATCGAGGTTCGTCCCGGTCGCGATGCCAGCCAAGTGCTGCTGACCATCGACGGTCAGTGGAGCCACATGGTAGAGCCTGGCGATCTGGTGCAAGTCACTTGCTCGGATCGGCCCCTGACGATTTATCGGCCCCTGTGTCGGTCGTTTTTCGATCTACTGAGAGCCAAGCTGCACTGGGGCGCGCGCGCCTGACCTGCGTCGCGCTCAACCATCATCACTTGTGCGTGTTTCCTGACCTCGAGCGCCGCTCGCACAATTGCCAGCCGGATCGAATTGGGGTACTTACCGCACGCTTACCGCCAACCCGTAGGCATAGGGATCAAGATGAAGAAGGACCTAATCCAAAAAGTTCTCGAGAGCGAGTCCGCCGTCAAAGCCGAAGGCAAAGGCGTTTTCGTGGTCAGTGATGAGGTCGAGCTTACCGTCATCGTCGACGTGAGCGGCCAAGAAGCGCTGGCGGTGCCGAAGGTCAAGCGGGTCACCATCGCCGCCGAGACGCTTCTTCTCGAAACCCACAAAGGCGAGCGCATTTACGTCGACGCTGCGGCTGGCTTCCGTGCGCTCAAGTTCAGCCCGCAGGACGCCAACCGATCGCGAGGCACTGGCTTCGCGGCCAATCGCTAGGCCCTCGTCATGACCCAGAGCGTGTATCCGTTCGGGCTGGCTCCGGCTCCGGGGCGTCGTCGTCGTATCGCGGTGATCGCCGGTGATGGCATCGGTCCCGAAGTCGTCGCGCAAGCGCTGCGAGCCGTCGAGCCGCTGGGAATTGCGCTCGACATTCAGCACTTTCCGTGGTCCGCCGATCACTATCTGAAGACGCAGGAGACGCTGCCCAAAGGTGCGCTGACGGAGCTGCGCGAGCACTTCGATGCAATCTTCTTTGGTGCGCTCGGTGATCCGCGCGTTCCCGACGGAGTGGTTGCCAAAGATGTCCTGCTCGGACTGCGCTTTGGGCTGGATCTTTACATCAACCTGCGTCCGGTGCAGCTTCTCGACGAAAAGCTCTGTCCGCTCAAAGGCAAGCAGCGTCGAGATGTGAACTTCTGGGTGCTGCGCGAAAACACCGAAGGGCCGTACGTTCAAATGGGCGGCTCGTTTAAGCGCGATACGCCCGACGAAGTGGCGATCAGCGAAGATCTCAACACCCGACGCGGGGTCGAACGAATCATTCGTGCAGCCTATACGCTGGCCAATGTTCCGCATGACTCGTCGCACAAGTCGCCGCGTGTCTGCATGGTCGATAAGGCCAACGCGCTGCCGCACGCACATGGACTGTGGCAGCGTACCTTCCGACAGGTTGCCGCCGAGCATCCCAATGTCTCGTCGAGCCACCTGTTTGTCGATGTCGCAGCGATGGAGTTTGTTCGCACGCCCGAGCGCTTTGATGTCGTCGTCACCTCGAATCTGTTTGGCGACATCCTGACCGATCTGGGCGCGGCGATCTGTGGTGGACTCGGTGTGGCTGCGTCGGGAAACATTCATCCGGGGCGCTGCTCGCTGTTTGAGCCTGTGCATGGCTCCGCGCCGGACATCGCAGGAAAGGGCCTGGCCAATCCGCTCGCGGCCTACCTGACGCTGGCGATGCTCTACGATCACCTCGGCGAATGTGGTGCGGGCGATCGTCTCCGTCGAGCCGTCGAAGAAGTTGTGCTGGCTGGCTTGGTGACGCGCGATCTGGGCGGTCAGCTATCGACCAGCGAGTGCGGTGACGCGGTGCTGCGCGCACTGACCGGAGCGACGAGAAACTGACCACGCACCGAGCGGTCAGTCGCTTCCGTTATACTTTCCCGAAACGCGAACAATGCCGCCCTGCGGCGCTCCTTCCGCGACGCTGACGAGGAGAAACGTGAAGATTCACTTTATTGGTATCTGCGGTACCGGAATGGGCGCAGTGGCCGAGCTGCTTCAGGCCATCGGTCACGAAGTTCGCGGCTCCGACGAGCATGTCTATCCTCCGATGTCGACGCAGCTGCAGAGCGCTGGCATCGCGGTGACGGAAGGCTTTGCCGATAAAAACCTCGACTGGCTTCCCGACGTGGTGGTGGTTGGCAACATCTGTCGTCGCGATCACATCGAGGTTCTGGCCGCTCAAGCCCGAGGCATCCGTCTGACGTCATTCCCGGCGATCATCGAGGAGCTGCTCTTGCCGGGGAAGCTGCCACTTGTGGTGTGCGGAACCCACGGTAAGACGACGACCTCGTCGCTGGCTGCGTGGACGCTGATCAATGCTGGACGACAGCCGTCGTACATGATCGGTGGTGTGCCGCTCAACATGGGCCACAACTCTGCCGTCGGTCAGGGGCCACATGTGGTCTTGGAAGGCGACGAGTACGACTGCGCGTTCTTCGACAAGAAGAGCAAGTTTCTTCACTATCGGCCTCACGTCGCGATCCTCACCAGCGTCGAGCTGGATCACGTCGACATCTTCACCGATCTTGAACACATCAAGCAGGCGTTCCGAGAGCTGGCTGCGCTGATTCCTTCCGACGGAGCGCTCGTAGTGTGTGCCAGCTCTCCACACGCGCTGGATGTGGCCAAAGCGGCCCATTGTCGCGTCGAGCGATACGGCGTGTCTGGTAGCTGCCCCGACGACATCGAGTGGCTTGCCGAGGTCACTGGCATCAAGCCTGGCGGACGCACCGCGTTCCAGCTGCGGCGCAACGGTCAGCTCTATGGACACTTCGAGCTGGGCCTTTCCGGTGGCTACAACCTGGAAAATGCCGTCGGTGTGATTGCTGCGCTGGCCAACTTGGGACTTTCCGCAAGCGAGATTGCGTCCGGGATTCGCCGCTTCGTCGGTGTAAAGCGTCGTCAAGAGCTACGAGGCGTCGCACAAGGTGTATCGATCGTCGACGACTTTGCACATCATCCGACGGCGATTCGTGAAACACTGCGCGGTCTGCGTGGTCGCTTCGGCACCGGTCGTTTGATTGCGGTCTTTGAGCCTCGATCGGCGACCAGTCGAACGGCGGTATTTCAGCAAGAATTCGCGGAAGCTCTCGTCGCTGCAGATGAAATATTGATCGGCGCTGTGCACATGCCGGAAAAGGCTCCGCCGGGGAATCGGCTGGATGTCGAAAGGCTAGCGGCTGACATTCGTCGACGTGGAGTGCCCGCCAAAGCGATTCAGAATACGGCCCAGATCGTCGAGCATCTGTCGCAGCGCGTTTCCGCCGGTGACACCGTCGTGATCATGTCATCGGGGAGCTTTGAAAACCTACACGAGCGACTGCTGCAAAAGCTGGGCGATGCGGTCATGCCGGCAGCAGCCAGCGACCTTCCGAAGGTTCGACAGCTTCTCGATCTGGCAAAGCTGCCGACGACGGGAGTGCCCGAGGCTCTCGCGGAGTTGTGGGTGATCAAGGACGGACAGGGGGACTCGATCGGCTGCGTGGCGCTCGAACTGTATGGCGACACGGCCCTCCTGCGCTCGCTCGCTGTTCATCCAGAGCGTCGCGGAGAAGGTCTGGGCTGGATGCTGGCAGAGATGGCGCTCGTTCGCGTTCGTCAGCGCGGACTGTTGCGAGTTTGTCTGCTGACCGAGCACGCAACCGATTTCTTCGCCGAAAAGTTCGGCTTCCGGCCAGTTCCGCGCGAAGGACTGCCGCCAGAGGTACAAATCTCGTCGGAATATCAGCGCTTTTGCGGTCGTGCGGTCGCGATGGCGCTGGAAATCTCCTAGAAAAGAGCTCTTGCCTCGCGGCTCAAATTGAGCGAAATTTCCACCATTGTTGGCAGGCGATCCAGCCTGACAGGTGCGAACTAACGAACGAAAAAAAGTTTCTTGACAGAACCGGGGCAGTAAAGGTACTACTCGCTGCCTCGCGACCGTCGGCACTTGCTGGCGTAGCTCACTTGGTAGAGCAGCTGACTTGTAATCAGCAGGCAGTGGGTTCGATTCCCGCCGCCAGCTCTTTGAAAATAAAACGACTGCGGAGGGGTGCCCGAGTGGCCAAAGGGAGCTGACTGTAAATCAGCCGCGTCTACGCTTCGAAGGTTCGAATCCTTCCCCCTCCACTTTGAATTCAATTTTTGACTTCTTTGCGGGTGTAGCTCAGTTGGTAGAGCTCTAGCCTTCCAAGCTAGACGTCGCGGGTTCGAACCCCGTCGCCCGCTACCGTAAAATACGTTGCCCATGTAGCTCAGTTGGTAGAGCGCGTCCTTGGTAAGGACGAGGTCTCCAGTTCAATCCTGGACATGGGCTCTTCTCTCCAACATCAATCCAAGCGGGCGTTTGCTCGCTAAGTGGTCCGAGGACAGAACATGGCTCGCGGTAATCGTGTACTTGTCACGCTAGAGTGCAAAGAGTGCAAGCGGCGTAACTACCACACCAACAAGAACAAGCGCACCACTCCAGACAAGCTGGAGTTCAACAAGTACTGCAAGTGGTGCCATCGTCATACCTCCCACAAGGAGACCAAGTAGTCTTAGCGTTTGCTCCCTTTTTGGGGAGTGAGCGCTTTGTCCGATCGTGGTTTTAGGTCAGTAGCTCGAACTGGTAGAGCGGCGGTCTCCAAAACCGCGGGTTGGGGGTTCGAATCCCTCCTGGCCTGCAAGCGTAAGCAGCTTCCAACATCTTTAGCTTGGCGAGGGCCCCGGAGTGATCGGTGGATTAGGCTTGATCGCTCAAGTGGAGCAAGACGGAAACGATGGAACGAAAGTGGGTCCATATCCTATTTGCGGCAGCCGGTTTGGCGCTCGTGTTCTTGCTGGTGAGAACCAGTGAGTGGGTGTGGAGCTATTTCGCCAAGCCGAAGCAACTCATTATCTACACAGCGTCGTTTCTCCTTGCTGGAGTTGGTGTGTACTGGGCGTGGCGCAATGAAGAAATCTTCGGCCTCGCGTCCGAGTGCGTCACCGAGTTAAGCAAGGTTTCATGGCCCACTCGCAAAGAGACGAGCGCGGCTACCCTCGTTGTGATCGTGACCGTGATCATCGCCTCACTACTCCTTGGCGTCTTTGACGCTACGTGGGCGTTCATGACCGGCCTCCTGTACAGCTAGCAGGATCATCCTTGGGCAAAGCGGCGGTGATGCAATGGGTCTAAAGTGGTACGTCGTCCACACCTACTCGGGCCACGAGAACAGGGCCAAGCTATCGCTCCAAGAGCGGATCAAGCAAGCTGGTATGGATGGTGAGTTTGGTCAAGTTTTGATTCCCACCGAGTCAGTTCTCGAGCTGGTGAAGGGACAGAAGCGGACCACAACCCGCAAGTTCTATCCCGGCTATATGTTTGTCCAGATGGCGATGAGTGAGCGCACTTACCATCTGGTGAAAAACACGGCTCGAGTGACAGGATTCTTGGGCGGAACCAATCCGGTTCCGGTCAACGAAAAGGACATTGCGCAGATCAACTCGCAAATGTCTGAAGGCTCTTCTAAGCCGAAGCCTCGTGTTTCCTTCGAAGAAGGCGAGAATGTTCGTGTGATCGATGGTCCGTTTGCAAATTTTGCGGGCATCGTCGACGAAGTGAAGGCCGAGAAGCAGAAGGTAAAAGTCCGTGTCAGCATTTTCGGTCGAGCGACTGCAGTTGAGCTCGACTTTGCGCAGGTGGAGAAGGCCTAACCCTTCCTAAAAGGGTTTCGTCTCATCGTCTTCGCTCGAGGCTGAGAAGGTAAAACCACAACAACATTACTTGCCCATGCGCTAAGTGCTTGCTCTCAAAGGGCATTTTGGGCATTCTGCTGCCTACCGGTGGTAGTCAAACCGGTGGCAAGTACCTGACAGACACGTAGGAATCGGCCATGAAGAAAGTCACTGGCTACGTAAAGCTGCAAATCCCCGCCGGCAAGGCAAACCCCTCGCCCCCCGTTGGACCGGCTCTCGGTCAGCACGGCGTGAACATCATGGAGTTCTGCAAGTCTTTCAATGCAAAGACGCAGGGCATCGAAGCCATGATGATTCCGGTTGTCATCACGGTTTACTCCGACCGCTCCTTTACCTTCATCACCAAGACTCCGCCGGCGTCGGTTCTTGTGAAGAAGGCGGCGGGACTGCCGCTTCAGAAGAAGCCGGGTTCGGGGTCGAAGATCCCAAACAAGGTGAAGGTCGGTTCTATCACCAAGAAGCAGCTCCGCGACATTGCTTCGCAGAAACTGCCAGATCTCAATACCACGAACGTCGAGAGTGCAATGCGCTCGATCGCCGGAACGGCACGTTCGATGGGTATCGACGTCGTCGAAGGGTAGTCCTTCCGCCAACCGCAGCGAATGCGGGAGATGTTCGGGGCTCTGCTTCGAAATCGATAGGGAGAGCGAAACGTGGCCAAAGTTGGAAAAAAGTACGCAGCAGCGCTGAAGCTTGTTGATCGCGAAAAGCGATACAGCATGGATGAGGCGTTCGATCTGCTTCCGAAGCTCAAAGTTTCGAGCAAGTTCGATGAGACTGTTGATCTGGCGGTACGCCTCGGAGTTGATCCGAAGCACGCGGATCAAATGGTCCGCGGTGCCGTGAATTTGCCGCACGGTACGGGCAAGTCGGTCCGTATCATTGTGTTCGCCAAGGGCGATAAGGCGAAGGAAGCCCAGGATGCTGGTGCTAACTTTGTCGGCGCTGAAGACCTGGTGAACAAGATCCAGACGGAGAACTGGCTCGACTTTGATGCGGCGGTAGCGACTCCGGACATGATGGGAGTGATCGGCAAGATTGCTCGTATCCTGGGTCCGCGTGGTTTGATGCCGAACCCAAAAGTCGGAACGGTCACTACGGACGTTGCCAAGGCTGTTCGCGAACTTAAGGGTGGTCGTGTTGAGTTCCGCGTTGAGAAGGCTGGTATCGTTCACGCTCCGGTTGGGAAGCTGTCGTTCGGTCCAGAGAAGCTTCGAGAGAACGCTCGCGCGCTGATCGAACTGCTTGTGAAGCTGAAGCCTTCCTCGGCGAAGGGTCAGTATGTGAAGAGCATTGCTCTGTCGACCACGATGGGGCCCGGGCTGAAGCTGGATACGAATGAGATCCAGGGTCAGCTCGCTGCGAAGTAATCACTCCGGCACTTTGTGTTGGAGAAAAACTAACCGTCTTAGATAGCAGGAGCCACTGAGGCTTAATCACCTGCCGAGACTTGGAGTCCTGGGGTATGGATCGGAACGAAAAAGCGCAGCAGATCGCTGAGTTGAAGGACAAGCTCCAAAAGAGCGCGGCGGTGGTCATTTGTGACTTCCGTGGTCTGCAGGTACCTGCGGTGACTTCTCTTCGGGAAGATTTCCGGAAGCAGCAGTGCGAGTACAAGGTGTACAAAAACACCCTGGTGAAGCTCGCGATTGCCGGGACTCCCATGGAGAAGATGGGCAAGTACCTGGAAGGTCCATCGGCAGTCGTGTTCTCTTGGGATAGTCCCTCTGCTGCCGCGAAGGTGGCCCGTGACTACGCCAAGAACAACGAGAAATTCAAGATCAAGGGTGGCTACCTTGAAGGCGTCCTCGATGAGAAGGGTGTTGTCGCTTCGGCTGACATGCCTGGCAAGGACGAGCTTCGGGCTACGCTGCTTGCGACCTTCATGGCTCCGGCAACCAACGTCGTACGCACGCTCAACGCGGCTGCGCAGAACTTTGCTTACGTCCTCGATGCACGGAAGCGTGCACTCGAGACCCAAGGCTAACTCCAAGGAGAAAATCCAATGAGCAACGTGAACATGGACCAAATTGTTGATCAGCTCTCGCAACTGTCGGTGATCCAGATCGCCCAACTGACCAAGCTGCTTGAGGACAAGTGGGGCGTGAAGGCCGCACCAGTGGCAGTTGCTGCTGGTCCGGTTGCTGCTGGTGGCGCTGCCGCCGCTGCTCCGGCCGCTGCCGAGCAGACCGAGTTCTCGGTGATCCTCGCCAGCGCTGGCGCCAACAAGATCGGCGTCATCAAGGTCGTCCGCGAACTGACCAACCTCGGCCTCAAGGAGGCCAAGGATCTCGTTGATGGCGCTCCGAAGGAGCTGAAGGCTGCTGTCTCGAAGGAAGAGGCTGAGACGATCAAGAAGAAGATCGTTGAGGCTGGTGGTACCGTCGAGATCAAGTAGCTCGAGGATTGGCCTTTGCCAATCGGCTACAAAAGCTAAGAAGTGGGGCCGACCGACGGCTCACAGGGAACAGTGTCCCTGTGGGCCGCCGGTTTTTGTCACATCCGGCATCACTTCGCACTTTGCCTTCCTGGGTTCTCTGGCGAAAGCGTCGCTGCGAGATAGGGAAGGATAGACAACCTCGTTGGGAAAGCACGCTGCGAAGGGAACCCCCCTTATGAGATTCCCGAGGAGCTTTCCTGTGAGCCTTGTGCACTTCGCTGCAAGGGACAGAAAGGGTCGCTAATGGCTTCGGTGATTCAGAATAACTTCCGGGTCCGCAAGAACTACGCGAAGATCACCAAGATCATTGACATCCCCAACCTTATCGACATCCAGAAGCAGTCTTATGACAAGTTCTTGCAGAAGGACACACCCTCGGAGCAGAGGGAAGATGTGGGCCTGCAAGGTGTCTTTAAGAGTGTCTTCCCGATTAAGGACTTCTCTGAGACATCATCCCTCGAGTTTGTTTCCTACCATCTCGACAAGCCAAAGTACGACGTAGATGAGTGCCGTCAGCGTGGCATGACGTTCGCCGCGCCGATCAAGGTGGTCATCCGTCTCGTCGTTTGGGATACCAACGAGGAAACTGGGTATCAGTCGATTCGCGACGTCAAAGAGCAAGAGGTCTACTTCGGTGAGATCCCGCTCATGACGGAAAACGGTACCTTCATCATCAATGGTACCGAACGCGTGGTCGTCTCTCAGCTACATCGCTCGCCCGGTGTCTTCTACGACCACGACAAAGGAAAGACGCACTCGTCGGGCAAGCTGCTCTACAGCGCGCGCGTGATTCCGTACCGTGGTTCTTGGCTGGACTTCGAGTTCGACCCGAAAGACATCCTGTATGTCCGGATCGACCGACGTCGCAAGCTGCATGCGACCGTTCTCCTTCGGGCGCTTGGCTACTCGACGGAAGATCTGCTCAACTACTTCTACGCCACGGAGCCGATCTTTATCGAGCCGGACGGTCACTACAGCAAGTCGCTGGAGTACGATCTGCTCCCGGGTCAGCGTTCCACGCGTGACATTCGTCATCCGGGAACCAACGAGATCCTCGTCAAGAAGAACCGCAAGTTTACGCGCGCTGCGATTCGTAAGCTCCAAGAGTTCGGCATCGACCGACTGCCGGTCGAAGGCTCGGAGCTTGTGGGCAAGGTGGCAGCGCACGACGTGATCAACGAGCTGACCGGCGAAGTGCTCCTGCAGTGTAACGAGGAGCTTACCGAGGCCAAGCTCGAGGAACTGCGTCAGCACAACATCTCGTCCTTCAAGGTACTGTTCATCGACGGACTCAATGTTGGCTCGTACCTGCGCGATACGCTGATTGCGGATCGTCTGTCGACGCCAGAAGAGTCGATGATGGAGATCTATCGTCGTCTGCGTCCTGGTGATCCTCCGACGCTGGAGACGGCACAGCAGCTGTTCAAGAACCTGTTCTTCAACGCGGAGCGCTACGATCTGTCGAAGGTCGGTCGTCTCAAGCTGAACTACAAGTTCAAGATCGACGAGCGGCTCGACAACTGCGTGCTGACGAAGCGCGACATCTTGGAGACCGTTCGCTATCTAATCGATCTGAAGAACGGCAAGGGTGCCATCGACGACATCGATCACCTTGGCAACCGTCGCGTTCGTGCGGTCGGTGAGCTGATGGAAAACCAGTACCGAATCGGTCTGGTTCGCATGGAGCGCGCGATCAAAGAGCGTATGAGCATGTCTCAGGAAATCGAGACGCTCATGCCGCACGACCTTGTGAATGCCAAGCCGGTCTCGGCGGTTGTGAAGGAATACTTCGGTAGCTCGCAGCTGTCGCAGTTCATGGATCAGACGAACCCACTGTCGGAAGTTACGCACAAGCGTCGTCTTTCGGCACTCGGTCCAGGCGGTCTGACTCGTGAGCGCGCGGGCTTCGAAGTCCGTGACGTTCACGCAACGCACTACGGTCGTATCTGTCCGATTGAGACGCCTGAAGGTCCAAACATCGGTCTGATCGCGTCGCTGTCGACGTATGCGCGTGTCAACGAGTTCGGCTTCATTGAGACGCCGTATCGTAAGTGCGCGGACGGTCGGGCGACGGACGACGTCGAGTTCTACTCGGCACTTCAGGAAGAAGGCCACTTCATTGCGCAGGCGAACGCGCAAGTGGAACGTGACGGCAAGTTCATTGGTCCGCACGTCTCGGCTCGGCACAACGGCGACTTCGTTCTGTCTCGTCCTGAAGAAGTGACGCTGATGGACGTGTCGCCAAACCAGCTCGTGTCGGTGGCCGCCTCGCTGATTCCGTTCCTTGAGCACGACGACGCAAACCGCGCACTGATGGGCAGCAACATGCAGCGTCAAGCTGTGCCGCTCATTCGTACTGCGTCTCCGCTGGTTGGTACTGGCGTGGAAGGCATCGTGGCTCGTGACTCAGGCGTCACGCTGGTCGCGAAGCGCGAGGGCATCGTCGAGTCGGTCGACGCAGCGCGTATCGTCGTGCGTCCGCTCGAGCAAGACCTGGATGATATGGCCGGTGCAAAGCCGGACATCTATTCTCTGGTCAAGTTCCAGCGCAGCAACCAGAACACCTGCATCAACCAGAAGCCGATCGTTGAGCGCGGTGATCGGGTTCGTCCAGGCGACGTGATCGCCGACGGTCCCGCTTGTGAGATGGGTGAGCTGGCGCTCGGTCAGAACGTCGTGGTCGCCTTCATGCCGTGGGGCGGTTACAACTTCGAAGACTCGATCCTGTTGTCTGAGCGACTGGTCAAGGAAGATGTCTACACCTCGATTCACATCGAGGAGTTTGAGTGCATCGCCCGCGACACCAAGCTCGGCAAGGAAGAGATCACGCGCGACATTCCAAACGTTGGTGAGGAAGCGCTCAAAGATCTCGATGAGTCGGGCATCGTTCGCATCGGTGCCGAGGTCAAGGCGGGCGACATCCTCGTCGGCAAGATTACGCCGAAGGGAGAGACGCAGCTGAGCCCTGAAGAGAAGCTCCTTCGCGCCATCTTCGGTGAAAAGGCCGGAGACGTTCGCGACAGCTCGCTGCGGGTTCCGCCTGGTGTGCAGGGCATCGTCATTTCCGCTCGCGTGTTTGCACGCAAGGGAACGGAAAAGGACGAGCGCGCCAAGGACATCGAGGACGCCGAGAAAGAGAAGCTCATCACCGACCAGCGCGATGAGGTCAAGATTGTCGCCGAGTCGTACTACGCCAAGATGCGTCGACTGCTCGAAGGCAAGACCACTGCTTCGCGCCTGGTGGATGACAAGGGCAAGGTGCTGCTCGCGAAGGGACAAGAGCTCGATATGGCGACGCTGGAGACGATTCCGTCGCGTCACTATCGAGAGCTTCGCGTGTCCGAAGGGGACGGTCGCGTTGAAGAGCGCGTCGAGCAGCTTGCGCAGCGTCTCGAGGAAGACATTCACGCCATTGAGTCGGTCTATCGTGACAAGGTTGCGAAGCTGACCAAGGGTGACGAGCTTCCGCCGGGCGTCATCAAGATGGTCAAAGTCTATGTCGCCATCAAGCGCAAGCTGGCCGTCGGTGACAAGATGGCAGGACGACACGGAAACAAGGGTGTTGTCAGCCGAATCCTGCCCGAAGAAGACATGCCGTTCTTGTCGGATGGTACGCCGGTCGATGTGGTGCTGAACCCGCTCGGCGTTCCTTCACGAATGAACGTGGGACAGATTCTTGAGACGCACCTTGGCTGGGCAGCGCTCCAGCTTGGCAAGCAGATCGAAAAGGTTCTGCAAGGCAAGTACGGCGCGGCGCAGCTTCGGGATCGCCTGAAGAAGATCTATACGACCGATCAAGCGCATGCCTTTATCGATGCACTCGATGAGCACGATCTCAAGCGCTTTGCGAGCAAGCTGGTTCGTGGTGTTCACACTGCGACGCCGGTCTTCGACGGTGCAAAGGAAAGCGAGATCAAGACTGCGCTCACCATGGCGAGTCAGTCGGACAACGGACAGTCGATTCTGTTCGATGGAAAGACTGGCTTGTCCTTTGACCACGATGTCACGGTCGGCGTCATGTACATCATGAAGCTGCACCACTTGGTCGACGACAAGATCCACGCCCGGTCGATTGGACCGTACTCGCTTGTGACCCAGCAGCCGCTTGGTGGCAAGGCTCAGTTCGGTGGCCAGCGTCTCGGAGAGATGGAAGTTTGGGCGATGGAAGCGTACGGAGCTGCGTACGCGTTGCAAGAGTTCTTGACCGTCAAGAGCGACGACGTCGTAGGCCGCACGCGGATGTACGAGTCGATCGTGAAGGGCGAGCACAACCTCGAGTCTGGTCTGCCAGAGTCGTTCAACGTGCTGCTCAAGGAACTGCAGTCGCTGTGTCTCAACGTAGAGCTGATTGAAGACCCGAGCGCACCTCAGAAGGACACGGCCTCGTCGGCGGTCCAGCAGATGGCTCGTGAAGTGGTTGCCAAGATTGGCGCTGCTTCCTAACGCGGTAGGCTCGCACTTTCAAGGAGAGGTCTCGTGAAGGATCTTTTTAACTTCTTCGAGAAGCCCAAAGACCCGCTTTCGTTTAGCGCCATCCGCATTAGCCTGGCGTCGCCAGACAAGATCCGCGAGTGGTCTCATGGTGAGGTGAAGAAGCCAGAGACCATCAACTACCGGACCTTCAAGCCGGAGCGTGATGGCCTCTTCTGCGCCAAGATCTTTGGGCCAGTGAAGGACTACGAGTGCAACTGCGGCAAGTACAAGCGCATGAAGCACCGGGGCGTCGTCTGCGAAAAGTGCGGCGTCGAGGTCATTCAGTCCAAGGTTCGTCGTGAGCGCCTCGGTCATATTTCCTTGGCGACTCCGGTTGCGCACATCTGGTTTCTCAAGTCGCTACCGAGCCGCATTGGCAACTTGCTCGACATCACGCTCAAGGAACTCGAAAAGGTTCTGTACTGCGAGTCGTATGTCGTCGTCGAGCCGCGCAACTCGGGTCTGCAGGTCGGCGAGCTTCTGACCGAAGATCGTTACCAGAAGCTGGCGGAAGAGCTGGGCGGCGAAGAAGCGTTTGAAGCCCGTATGGGTGCCGACGCGATTCGTGATCTGCTGCGCAAGATCAACATTCATCAGCTCGCGGAGCAGCTGCGCGGTGAAATGCGCGATGCGACGAGCGAGGCGAAGCGCAAGAAGATCGCGAAGCGCCTGAAGGTTGTGGAAGCGTTCCGTGAGTCGACGAACAAGCCCGAGTGGATGATGCTCGAGGTGATTCCGGTGATTCCGCCGGATCTCCGTCCGCTGGTTCCGCTCGATGGTGGTCGATTCGCAACGAGCGATCTGAACGATCTGTATCGTCGCGTCATCAACCGCAACAACCGACTTAAGCGTCTGCAAGAGCTGAACGCTCCTGAGATCATCATTCGCAACGAAAAGCGGATGCTTCAGGAAGCCGTGGATGCGCTGTTTGACAACGGTCGTCGTGGCAAGACCATCACCGGACCGAACAAGCGACCGCTGAAGTCGCTGTCGGACATGCTCAAAGGCAAGCAGGGACGGTTCCGTCAGAACCTGCTCGGTAAGCGTGTTGACTACTCCGGTCGTTCCGTCATCGTCGTCGGTCCAGAACTGCGCCTTCACCAGTGCGGTCTGCCGAAGAAAATGGCGCTCGAGCTGTTCAAGCCGTTCATCTACAACAAGCTGGAAGAGCGAGGGCTTGTTACCACCATCAAGAGCGCCAAAAAGATGGTGGACAAAGAGCGCGCGGAAGTGTGGGACATCCTCGAGGAAGTCATCCGCGAGCATCCGGTCCTGCTCAACCGTGCGCCAACGCTGCACCGTCTTGGTATCCAAGCCTTTGAGCCGGTTCTGATCGAAGGCAAGGCGATCCAGATGCACCCGCTCGTCTGCGCTGCCTTCAACGCAGACTTCGACGGTGACCAGATGGCCGTGCACGTTCCGCTTTCCATCGAAGCTCAGATGGAAGCGCGCGTGCTCATGATGTCGACCAACAACATCCTGAGCCCAGCACACGGCAAGCCGATCATCATTCCTTCACAAGACATCGTTCTGGGTCTGTACTACATGACCCGTGATCGCAGCTTTGTGAGAGGCGAATACCGCGAAGCGAAGAAGGGAGAGGCTCCCTCGGGAGTCTTCTCTTCTCCGGAAGAAGTGCGGATGGCGTATGACCACGGCGGACTGGATCTGCAAGCGCGGATCAAGGTTCGTATGGTCAATCCAGATGGAAACGCGCCCGAGAAGACCAAGCTCGTCGATACCACTTGCGGTCGCGTGCTGCTTGCGGACGTGCTTCCGGCGGCGCTGCCCTTCAAGCTCGTCAACCGAACGATGGGCAAGAAGCAGCTCGGAGAGCTGATCGATACCTGCTACCGAATCTGCGATCAGAAAGAAACCGTTCTGATTGCCGATCGCCTGCGGACGCTCGGTTACTCGCATGCAACGGCGGCGGGTATCTCGATCTGCATCGATGACATGCGCATTCCAGTGAAGAAGAAGCACTTCCTGGAACAAGCCGAAAAAGAAGTGACGGAGATTCAAGACCAGTATAACGAAGGTCTTATCACCGACGGCGAGCGCTATAACAAAGTCGTTGATATCTGGGCCCAGGTGGCAGAGCGCGTTGCCTCTGAGATGATGGGCGAGATCAGCACGCAGATCTTCCGTGATGGCCGAGGCGAGGAGAAGCGACTTCAGTCCTTCAACCCGATCTTCATCATGGCGGACTCGGGTGCTCGTGGTTCGCAGCAGCAGATTCGTCAGCTGGCCGGTATGCGTGGCCTTATGGCGAAGCCGTCGGGCGAAATCATCGAGACGCCGATCACCACGAACTTCCGTGAAGGTCTGTCGGTTCTCCAGTACTTCATCTCGACGCACGGTGCGCGCAAGGGTCTCGCCGATACCGCACTCAAGACTGCAAACTCGGGATACCTGACCCGTCGTCTGGTTGACGTCGCGCAAGACTGCATCATTGCCGACTATGACTGCGGGACGATGGAAGGCATCGAGACGACTCCGCTTGTTGAAGGCGGTGAAATCATCGAGCGCATTGGCGATCGCATCCTCGGTCGTGTACCGCTCGAAGACATCGTCGATCCGTACAGCGGTGATGTGATCGTTCCGGCCAACACCGAGATCACCGAAGAAAAAGTGGCGCTCATCGAGAACGCCGGCATCGATCGCGTGAAGATTCGCTCGGTGCTCACCTGCCAGACGCGTCGTGGAATCTGCGTTCAGTGTTACGGACGTGACCTGGCGCGCGGCTACTTGGTGAACATCGGCGAAGCGGTTGGTGTCATCGCAGCGCAGTCGATCGGTGAGCCTGGAACGCAGCTCACGATGCGTACGTTCCACATCGGCGGTGTCGGTCAGGTTCGTATTCAGTCGAGCAACCTGGAGTCACGCAGCGCAGGCTTCGTGAAGCTTGAGAACACCCAGATTGTTGTGAAGGTGAACCCGGAAGCGACCGATCCGAACGAGCGTGAATTCCTGGTGGTCATGAACCGCCACGGTGAGCTGCTGATCGTCGATGACTCGGGTCGTGAGCGAGAGCGCTACGCACTGACCTACGGTGCCAAGCTGTACGTTCGCGAAGGTCAGAAGGTGGAGCCGAAGCGGCTTCTGTCGGAGTGGGACGCGTTCTCGCTGCCGATCCTTACGGAAGTCTCGGGCATCATCAAGTATGGCGACGTCCTCGATGGCGTGACCATGCAAGAGCAGCTCGACGAGCACACCGGTCTGTCTCGTAAGGTCATCATCGAGTCGAAGGATGCGGACACGCGACCGCGTATTACGCTGAAAGACGACTCTGGGAAGACCAAAAAGATTCCTGGAACGAACCAGGAAGCGCGCTACTTCCTACCGGTGGGTGCAAACATCTCCGTTCAGGACGGTGAGCGCGTTGAGGCAGGCGATATCATCGCTCGTATTCCTCGCGAAACGGTCAAGACGAAGGACATCACCGGCGGTCTGCCGCGTGTCGCTGAGCTGTTCGAAGCGCGCAAGCCGAAGGAACACTCGGTGATCTCCGAGATCGACGGCATTGTTAGCTTCGGCAAGGACACCAAAGGCAAGCGCAAGGTCATCATCACGCCGGAAATCGGCGAGCCGCGCGACTACCTCATCTCGAAGGGCAAGCACTTGTCTGTTCGTGATGGCGATCGCGTCAAAGCCGGCGAGCCCCTGATGGACGGCAGCTCGAATCCTCACGACATTTTGCGCGTGCTGGGTGAGAAGGCGCTGGCCAAGTATCTCGTCGACGAAGTGCAGGAAGTGTATCGTCTGCAAGGCGTGAAGATTAACGACAAGCACATCGAGGTGATCGTTCGCCAGATGCTGCGCCGCGTGCGGGTCGTTGACGTCGGTGATACCAACTTCCTGGTCGATGAGCAGGTCGAGCGACACCTCTTCGAGGAAGAGAACGAGCGCGTAATGGCCAACGGTGGTCAAGCTGCGCGCGGTGAGCCGCTGCTTCTGGGTATTACAAAGGCGTCCTTGTCGACGGAGTCGTTCATCTCTGCATCGTCCTTCCAGGAGACCACCAAGGTCCTTACGGAAGCAGCGATCTGCGGAAAGGTGGATTACCTGCGCGGCCTCAAGGAAAACGTGATCATGGGTCGACTGATTCCTGCTGGTACGGGAATTCCGACCTATCGACGCCTGTCGATCAATATCACCGTCGACGAGCCAGCTCCAGTTGCCGATCGAATGGAACCAGCGATCGCGATCGCAGATGCCTCAGCAACGGCTCCGCAAGTGGCTGTTGGTGGTGGTGCAGAGGAATAGAAAGAGGGCGATGGGAAGTTTACTTCCCGTCGGAGAAGCGCATAAGTAGACAGATCGCAAGATCTTTTTGTTGACTAACCACAGACCCTCCGTATACTGCGCTTCTCTTTGTGTTTGCGCACGAAGACGTAAAACACGGCGGATTTAAGGAACCGATCGGATGCCTACGATCAATCAGCTCGTCAAGAAGGGCCGCATCAAGCAGACGCGCAAGACCTCTGCTCCCGCCCTCAAGTCATGCCCGCAAAAGCGTGGCGTGTGCGTTCGCGTGTATACGACGACGCCGAAGAAGCCAAACTCTGCGCTCCGTAAGGTTGCGCGTGTTCGGTTGACCAACCAGATCGAAGTGACGACCTATATTCCCGGGGAAGGTCACAACCTGCAGGAGCACTCTGTTGTGCTGATCCGCGGTGGCCGTGTGAAGGACCTGCCGGGTGTTCGCTATCACATTGTTCGCGGTACGCTCGATACGGCGGGCGTCGCAAACCGTCGCCAGGGTCGTTCGAAGTACGGCGCCAAGCGGCCCAAGTGATAGGCGCGAGGAAAAGCGATGCCACGCAAAGGTGAAGTTCCCAAGCGGGAAGTGCTCCCCGATCCAAAGTTTACCGAACAGCCCGACGATGTCCGTCGTCGTATCACCAAGTTTATTAACACGGTGATGGAGATGGGCAAAAAGCCTGTTGCCGAGCAGATCGTCTACGGTGCCTTTGATAAGGTGGCGGAGCGAGCGAAGGAAGATCCGATCAAGGTCTTCGAGCGGGCAATGGGCAATGTTCGGCCGAAGCTTGAAGTCAAGTCTCGCCGAGTCGGCGGCTCGACCTATCAGGTTCCGGTTGAAGTTCGTCCGGACCGTTCCCAGGCGCTTGGCATGCGCTGGTTGGTTTCCTATGCACGCGGACGTGGCGAAAAGACGATGGTCGAGAAGCTTGCTTCTGAGATCCTCGACGCTTCGCAGAATCGTGGGAACGCCGTAAAGAAGCGTGAAGATACCCACAAGATGGCTGAGGCAAACAAGGCCTTTGCGCATTACCGCTGGTAGAACTGGCCACGGCGGCTCGGGCGCTGACACAGAGCCGCTGCAAAAGCTTTTAATCTTTTGAACACAACGTCTCGATAACTGGCGCCCGACGAGAGACAGCAGCGAAGAGCAGGGTAGAGGGATATCGCTATGGCTAAAGAGAAATTTAACCGCAAAAAAACCCACGTGAACATCGGAACCATTGGTCACGTTGACCATGGTAAGACCACTCTTACAGCGGCCATTACCAAGGTTGCGTCGTCCAAGTTCGGTGGTGCGAAAGAAATCTCGTACGATCAGGTTGCCAAGGCTTCTGAGTCGCAGGGTCGTCGTGATGAGAGCAAGATCATGACGATCGCGGTTTCTCACGTCGAGTACGAGAGTTTCAATCGTCACTATGCTCACGTGGACTGCCCTGGACACGCCGACTACGTCAAGAACATGATCACTGGTGCTGCTCAGATGGACGGCGCCATTCTGGTTGTGTCTGCTGTTGATGGTCCGATGCCGCAGACCCGCGAGCACGTTCTTCTTGCGCGCCAGGTCAACGTTCCGCAGCTTGTTGTGTTCTTGAACAAGGTGGATGTGAACGGCGATCCTGAGCTGCTCGAGCTGATTGAACTCGAGATTCGAGACCTGCTCAACAAGTATCAGTTCCCAGGAGACACTGCTCCGATCATTCGCGGCTCGGCTCTCCAGGCTCTGCAGGGAATTCAAAGCGATATCGGTGATGGCTCCATCATCAAACTGCTTGAGGCGTGCGATACGTTTATCCCGACGCCGATTCGTGAGACCGAGAAGCCGTTCCTGATGCCGATTGAAGACGTCTTCACGATCTCAGGTCGTGGAACCGTTGTCACTGGCCGTATCGAGCGTGGCATCTGCAAGGTTGGTGACGAAGTTGAGATCATCGGGTTTGCTGATACCCGCAAGACTACGGTCACCGGCGTTGAAATGTTCCGCAAGCTTCTCGATCAGGGTGAGGCGGGCGACAACGTTGGCTGTCTGCTTCGTGGTGTGAAGCGTGAAGAAATCGAGCGTGGCCAGGTTCTTGCCAAGCCGAACTCGATTACCCCGCACAAGAAGTTCAAGGCCGAAGTCTACGTTCTGAAGAAGGAAGAGGGTGGTCGTCACACTCCGTTCTTCACAAACTATCGGCCTCAGTTCTACTTCCGCACCACCGACGTGACTGGCATCTGCCGTCTGCCGGATGGTGTTGAAATGGTTATGCCTGGCGACAACATCCAGATGGAGATCGAGTTGATCACCAAGGTTGCCGTCGAGCCTCAGCTCCGCTTCGCCATCCGTGAGGGTGGTCGTACCGTCGGCGCTGGTGTTGTGACCCAGGTTATTGAGTAAGCGCCTTCGGGTAAGCGAGCGAGCTAATGACAACGCCCAAGATACGCATCAGGCTCAAGGCCTACGACCACAAGCTTCTCGACCAGTCGGCCGGTGAGATTGTGGACACGGCAAAACGAACTGGGGCCAAGGTTGCGGGTCCAATCCCGCTTCCAACCCAGATCAATAAGTACTGTGTGCTGCGGTCCGTCCATATCGACAAAAAGTCGCGTGAGCAGTTTGAGATTCGAACGCACAAGCGACTCCTCGATATCCTGGATCCGACTCAGCAGACGCTTGACGCGCTGATGAAGCTAGACTTGTCGGCGGGCGTTGATGTCGAGATCAAGACCTGATCCTAGCCTGCGTGGATAACAATCATGGCCAAGTTCGACGTTGTAAACCTACAGGGCAAGAAAGTTAGCGAGATTGAACTCGCTGATGACGTCTTCGCCGCAGAGGTTAAAGAACATGTGCTGTGGGAAGTGGTAAAGCAACAGCTTGCTTCCCGCCGTGCAGGCACTCATTGCACTCTTCGTCGAGGAGAAGTGCGTGGTGGTGGAAAGAAGCCCTATCGGCAAAAGGGTACGGGTAATGCCCGCCAGGGCTCAACTCGTGCTCCGAACTTTGTCGGTGGAGCAAAGGTCTTCGCGCCGAAGCCGCGCGATTACTCTTACTCGGTTCCGAAGAAAGTACGAGAGGCGGCGCTGCGTTCCGCTCTGACAGTTCGAGCAACTGAGCAGAAGATCGTAATTCTGGAGGACTTCGTTCTTCAGGGCGCGAAGACGAAGCTTGCCCAAGGTGTGCTGAGTGACGTCGGTGCCACGTCGGCTCTTGTTGTCGGCTCTGCGGATGCTGTCAATGTCAGCAAGGCGATGCGCAACTTGTCGTCGGCAAAGTACCTTCCTATTGAAGGGCTGAACACGTACGACATCCTGAAATACCCCTCGTTGGTCCTGACTGTGAAGTCGGCCAAAACCATCGAGGCTCGCCTGTCTGCAACTGTGCAGGCTGCTGGAGGGGTGTGATGAAGCCGCATCAGATTGTGAAGCGGCCCCTTTTGACCGAAAAGGGGAGTCGTCTGAAGCAGATTGGCGAGGGTGATTCTGCTCGCGCCACCGTATTCTTCGAAGTTCACAGCGAGGCGAACAAAGTTGAAGTTCGTCGCGCAGTGGAAGTTCTCTTCTCCGTCAAGGTTGCCGACGTGCGTACGATCAACGTGCGGGGTAAGGTAAAGCGGATGGGCCGTTTTGTCGGACAGCGCTCCGATTGGAAAAAGGCCATCGTTACCCTTGAGCCAGGCAATAAGATCGAGTTCTTCGAGGGCGTCTGATGGGCATCAAGATTTACAAGCCGACCTCACCGGGCCGGCGTGGAATGACTGGGTTTGACTTTTCGGAGATTACGAAAGACTCTCCCGAAAAGAAGCTAACCAGTGGTAAGCTTCAGCGTGCCGGCCGGAATAACTTTGGCCGTATCACGACGCGATTCCATGGTGGTGGTCACAAGCGCCGCTACCGTCAGATTGACTTCCGTCGTGAGAAGACCGGTGTTCCTGCGAAGGTTGCAGCGGTTGAGTACGATCCGAATCGTAGCTGCCGAATTGCTCTTCTGCACTACGCTGATGGCGACAAGCGCTACATCCTGTGTCCGGATAAGCTGAGCGTTGGAGATTCAATCATCTCCGCGAACAGTGCGGATATTAAGCCTGGCAATTCCTTGCCGCTTCGCTACATTCCGCTCGGAACAGCCATCCACAACATCGAACTAAAGATCGGTGCCGGTGGACAGTTGGTTCGTTCGGCCGGTGGCTCAGCGCAGCTGATGGCAAAAGAGGGCGACTGGGCGCAGGTTCGTCTCCCATCCGGTGAAGTTCGCCGAGTTCACATGAGCTGCCGTGCGACGGTTGGCCAAGTTGGCAACCTTGACCATGGTAACATTCAGTGGGGCAAGGCTGGCCGCATGCGTTGGAAGGGACAGCGTCCCCACAACCGCGGCGTTGGAATGAATCCTGTTGATCACCCGATGGGTGGTGGCGAGGGTCGTTCCTCTGGTGGTCGCCATCCATGTTCGCCCTGGGGTATGCCGACGAAGGGATACAAGACCAGGAAGAACAAGGCGACTGATAAGTTCATCGTCCGTCGCCGTGGCGCAAAGGGTTAGTAAACGATGGCTCGTTCGATTAAAAAGGGACCATTCGTTGACAAGCACCTGATGGTGAAGGTGCTCGACGCAGTAAAGACCAAAAGCAAGAAGGTCATTAAGACTTGGTCGCGTCGGTCCACGATCGTTCCCGAGATGGTGGGTGTTACGTTTGCGGTTCACCAGGGCAAGAAGTTCGTCCCGGTGTTCGTGACCGAGAATATGGTCGGCCATAAGCTTGGTGAGTTTGCTCAGACTCGGACCTTTCATGGTCACTCTGGTGACCGGAAGGCGAAGGCAGCAGCGCCAGCCAAGCCAGCAGCGCCAGCCAAGAAGTAGGATCGGGTCGTCGCGAAAGAGTAATTGTGCACTTTTTCGCGATCCCTCAAAAAAATCGGGTTGAATTTGGACGAACATGCGTGGTAAGTCCACGCACGTCCTCGTTATTGCTCGGTGCCGGGAACTTTAGACATGGAAGCCAAAGCCGTTTGCAGGCATGTGCGAATTTCGCCCCGTAAGATGCGCGTGGTAGCCAACCTCGTGAGGGGCAAGCGAGTCGATGAAGCGATGGCGATGCTCAAGCATACGCCAAAGCGATCGGCGCGTGTCATTCGGAAACTTCTACTGTCCGCTGTGGCCAATGCAGAGAATAAGGGCACGTCGGATGTGGACTCCCTCGTGGTGCGAGGATGTTCCATTGACAATGGACCGATTCTCAAGCGCTGGATGGCTCGCGCGATGGGTCGTGCCAACCGAATCCAGCACCGGACCAGTCACGTAACCATCGTCGTCGCAGAGTAAAAGGCAAGGGCAATGGGCCAGAAAACGCATCCGACCGGATTCCGCCTCGGTGTCATCAAGAGCTGGAGCTCTAAGTGGTACGAGGAAAAGAACTACGCAAAGTGGCTCCACGAGGACGTCAAGCTCAAGAGCGAGATCAAGAAGAAGCTGAGCCACGCTGGTATCGCAGGCGTAGAGATCGAGCGAGCCGCCAATAAGGCCAAGATTAACATCTATACTGCGCGACCGGGTATCGTCATCGGGAAGCGCGGGGCGGGTGTTGAGCAGCTGAAGAAAGAGATTCAGGCGCTCACCGATAATGAAGTCTTCCTGAATATTCAGGAAGTTCGCAAGGCCGAGATCAATGCGCAGTTGGTTGCTGAGAACATTGCGACTCAGCTTGAGCGCCGCGTTGCTTTCCGTCGTGCAATGAAGAAGTCGATCCAGACCGCCATGAAGTTTGGTGCGAAGGGGATTCGTGTTTCTTCATCTGGTCGTCTTGGCGGTGCTGAGATGGCTCGATATGAGTGGTATCGCGAAGGTCGTGTGCCGCTGCATACGCTTCGTGCTGACATCGACTTCGGCTTTGCCCAGGCCTACACCACATACGGCGTCATTGGCGTCAAGTGCTGGATCTTTAAGGGTGAAGTGCTGCCGGTTCGTGGTGGGGCAGCAGCGACGCGCGCCTCGTGAGCCGGGCGCTGATTCGCTTCACAGAGGCTGTTACTTAGGAATCTTGGAGCCCGTTCATGTTATCGCCCAAGAGAACGAAATTCCGCAAAGCCATGAAGGGCCGGACCTGTGGTCTGGCCAAGGGTGGCAATACGGTTTCCTTCGGTGACTTTGGTCTTCAGGCTGCTGAGCCAGGTTGGATTACTGCTCGACAGATTGAGGCTGCGCGTATTGCGATTTCTCGCCACATCAAGCGTGGTGGAAAAGTCTATATCCGCATTTTCCCGGACAAGCCGACCACCAAGAAGCCTGCCGAAACCCGAATGGGTAAAGGTAAAGGTAACAATGAAGATTGGGTGGCTGTTGTGCGTCCTGGCCGTGTGATGTATGAACTGGAAGGTGTTAGCGAGGAACTTGCTCGCGAAGCGTTCCGTCTGGCTCATCACAAGCTCCCGATCGGAACTCGCTTTGTTGCGCGTGACCAAGGAGGCGTGTGATGAAGATCTCTGCTGCACTGCGTGAGATGCGTGAATCTGCGCCGGCGGAACTCGACGGTCGCCTGAGCCGACTTGAAGACCAGCTCTTCAAGCTGCGGATCAAGCACGCGACCAACCAGCTCGAGAACCTGAGTCAGATTCGTGCGACTCGGCGCGAGATCGCGCGGGTCATGACGATCATGGCGGAACGTCGTAAGGGAAACAAGTAAGCCATGGACAGCAACATTCAAAGTCCTGCCGTTAAGCAGGAGCGTGGCAACCGCCGTAAGATGGTGGGTGTGGTCACATCAGACAAGATGGATAAGACCGTTGTTGTGGTCGTTACCCGTCGTGTCCGTGATGCCAAGTTCGGCAAGTTTGTGACCAAGCGCTCCAAGTACAAGGCGCACTCCGCTGACAACGGCGCGCATGTTGGGGACAAGGTGCTCATCATTGAGTCCCGTCCTCTTTCCAAAGAGAAGCGCTGGCGTGTGATTGAGCTTATCGAGAAGGCTCGGCGCGTCTAAGCCGTACCAAGGTTGGGTGATTAGCCATGATCCAAATGACTACCGTCCTCGATGTTGCCGATAACTCGGGTGCAAAAAAAGTGTTTTGCATCAAGGTTCTTGGTGGCTCGCGGCGAAAGTATGCCTCGGTCGGCGACGTGATTGTCGTCTCCATCAAAGAGGCCCTTCCTAACTCCAAGGTCAAGAAGGGCGATGTGGCCCGCGCAGTGATTGTGCGCACCGCCAAAGAGGTGGCACGGCCAGACGGAAGCTACATCCGTTTTGACACCAACTCTGCAGTGCTGGTGAACAAAGAAAACGAGCCGATTGGAACTCGTATCTTTGGGCCGGTTGCTCGTGAACTCCGCGCCAAGAAGTTCATGAAGATCATCTCGCTTGCGCCGGAGGTTTTGTAATGGAGCGCATTCGTAAAGGTGACCTTGTCCAGGTTATCGCTGGAAAAGAGAAGGGCAAGCGTGGTCGCGTCCTGAAGATCATCCACAAGGCAGATGCCAATGACAGCCGCGTTGTCATTGAGCGCCTTCAGATGGTCAAGCGACACACCAAGCCTTCGCAGCAAAACCAGCAAGGTGGGATTGTGGAGAAGGAAGGTTCAGTCCACATCTCCAATGTCATGCCGGTTGATCCGCAGACGGATAAGCCAACCCGAGTTCGGGTTGTGACCAAGGACGGAGCGAAGCAGCGCGTTGCGAAGAGCGGCGCGGTGATTGAGGCTCAGAGCTAGAACAACTGACAGTTCGGGTCCTGCGAGTGTCTGAAGCTCGCAGAAGCGAACGGAGTCAAATATCAATGGCCGACGAGAAGAAAAAAGAAGGCGCGAAGGCTGCAAAGCCAGCTGCTCCTGCGGCAGCCAACAAAGGCGCTGCGAAGCCGGCAGGTGGACGCAAGTCTGCTGACAAAGGAAGCAAGTCTGAGACTGCTCCTGGTCCAGAGATTCAGCGTACTGCTCCACCTCGGGTCAAGTCGTTGTACGACAAAGAAGTCATTGCCAAACTCCAGAAGGAGTTTGGGTACAAGAACCCGAATCAGGTTCCCAAGCTGGTCAAGATCACCTTGAACATGGGACTTGGTGAGGCGATTGGTAACCCGAAGGTGATTGACTCGGCCATTGAGGAACTACGGCTCGTTTCTGGTCAATCACCAGTTGTGACCAAAGCCAAGAAGTCCATTGCGACGTTTAAGCTTCGCGAAGGACAGAAGATTGGCGCGATGGTTACCCTGCGTCGCGAGAGGATGTGGGAGTTCTTTGACCGATTTGTCAGCTTCGCGCTTCCCCGCGTGCGTGACTTTAAGGGAGTTTCCCCGCGTGCCTTCGACGGTCGCGGAAACTACTCGGTCGGTATCCGTGAACAGATCATCTTCCCTGAGATCAACTACGACAAGATCGACAAGATCAAGGGTCTCAACATTTCCATTGTGACCACCGCGCGCACCGACGAAGAGGGACGTGCTCTGCTGCGGTACCTTGGTATGCCTTTCAGGAGCTAACATGGCGCGTCTTTCCAAGGAATGGCGGGCAGAGAACGACGTCTTCAAGTTCAAGAAGGTCGATAAGAACGGCAATGTCAGTTCGGTGCGACAGCGCAATCGTTGCCCGCTCTGTGGTCGTCCTCGGGCCTTCATGCGGAAGTTCCAGATGTGCAGAATCTGCTTCCGGAAGATGGCTCTGCGTGGTGAAATCCCCGGTGTTGTGAAGTCGAGCTGGTAAACAAATGACGGATCCAATCGGCGATATGCTAACCAGAATCCGCAACGGCATCTTGTCTCGCAAGGACAAGGTGGAAATCCCGGCCTCGAACCTGAAGGAACGAGTGGCCGAGTTGCTGCGGGATGAAGGATATGTTGACGCAGTCACTCGTAGTGACTCGGAGAAGGGCAGCGTGCTGTCTGTGACTCTCCGATACGGAACTGACAATCAGAGCGCGATTCAGGTTGTGCGCCGAGTCTCGCGTCCCGGTCAGCGTAGGTACGTCAGCAGCGACAACATTCCCAAGGTTCGTTCGGGCCTTGGCTTGTCGATTCTGTCGACTTCGCGTGGTGTACTTACGGACCGCCAGGCTCGCAAGCTGGGTGTTGGCGGCGAGTTGCTCTGTGAGGTCTGGTAATGTCTCGCATTGGCAAACTTCCAGTCGTTGTTCCCTCTGGCGTGAACGTCACGATCAAGGACTCGCTCATTACTGTGAAGGGTCCTAAGGGCGAGTTGAAGCGCAAGATCCCCACGGGGGTCTCTGCGAAGCTTGAGGCCGGACAGCTTCATGTCTCTCGCGCTGCAGATGGCCGTGATGAGCGCGCTCGCCATGGTCTTCTACGAGCCCTGGTCGCAAACATGGTCAAGGGTGTGTCGGAAGGATATACCCGACAGCTCGAGATCAATGGGGTCGGCTACCGCGCGGAAGTCACTGGTTCGAAGCTGAACTTGGTCGTGGGCCTTTCTCATCCGGTCGAGCTCACGCTTCCAACTGGAGTGGCGGCGAAGAGCGAGAAAGCCAAGAGCACCGTCAATCCTGGTCAGGATGCGGTTCTGTTGACGCTGTCCGGAAGTGACAAGGAGCTCATTGGTCAGCTCGCTTCCAAGATTCGCAACACGCGGCCGCCGGAGCCTTATAAGGGCAAAGGCATCAAGTACTTTGAGGAAAAGCTCAAGCGCAAGGTCGGCAAGACCGGAGCGAGCTAACCGGGCTCGGGTGAAATCATGGCTACGAAGGAAAACGCACGCCTCAAGCGGAAGCAGTCCATCCGCAAGCGAATCTCGGGCTCGGTCGAGCGTCCTCGACTGTCGGTGTATCGTTCAACCCAGCACATCTACGTGCAGGTCATCGACGATTCTGACAGCGCGAAGAGCAACACGGTGGTTGCCTCGTCGAGTCTGGACCCGTCTCTCCTTGAAGCCCTCAAGGGCCTTAAGAAGCGAGACCAAGCCAAGCAGGTTGGCAAGAAGATTGCCGAGCTTTGCCTGGCTAAGGGAATTGACAAGGTCGTCTTCGACCGTAACGGCTTTATTTACCACGGTCGCGTCTCTGCCTTGGCAGAGGGAGCGCGCGAGGGTGGCCTCAAGTTCTAGGAGTCTGTCGTGGCGATCAACGTAAATGAGGTCGGCGAGCTCAAGGACCGTGTTGTCTATATCAACCGCGTCGCCAAAGTTGTGAAGGGCGGTCGTCGGTTCAGCTTTTCGGCATTGGTTGTTGTCGGCGATGAAAACGGTCACGTCGGCGCGGGCCTTGGTAAGGCCAACGAAGTGCCGGAAGCCATTCGCAAGGCAACGGACCAAGCGAAGAAGAATCTGTTCAAGATTCCGCTGAAGGATGGACGCACCATTCCGCATGATGCGCTGGGCATCTTCGGGGCTGGCAAAGTTCTGATTCGTCCGGCGTCTCCTGGTACTGGCGTCATCGCTGGTGGCGCAGCTCGTGCCATCGTCGAAGTTGCGGGCATCAAAGACATTCTGACAAAGAGCATCGGAACGTCGAATCCGCACAACGTGATCCATGCGACGGTCGAAGCGCTGCAGCAACTGCGGGATCCGCATGAAGCTGCTCGTCGCCGCGGCAAGACGCTGGAAGAGATCCTGTAGCGCAGCGAGGAGTTACGATGGCGCTTAAACTGAAAGTTACACTGGTTCGCAGTGCGATTAGCCGACCCGAGGTTCAGCGGCGTACGGTCAAAGCACTGGGGCTTACCAAGCTGAACAAGTCGCGGGTTCTCCCGGACAACCTGGCTGTGCGGGGCATGATTCGCTCTGTTTCGCACTTGGTCCAAGTGGAAGTGGTTGAGTAGGTTCACCATGGGAACTTCTTTACATACGCTAGCTCCCAATCCCGGTGCCAACCGTCCGAAGAAGCGTCTTGGTCGTGGTCACGGCTCGGGTCTGCACAAGACCTCGGGTAAAGGAACCAAGGGTCAAAAGGCGCGGACTGGTCACCACGGTATTCCGAAGCCGGGATTTGAAGGTGGTCAGACGGCGATGGCTCGTCGTCTTCCGAAGCGCGGCTTCAACAATCCTTTCCGCAAGGACATCTTTGCGGTGAACCTCGGTGACATTGCGGCTCGCTTCGAGACGCCGGGCATCGCGGTCGGGATTGATGATCTGAAGAGCGCGGGTCTGGTTCCTCGCTCGGCCAAGCTGGTGAAGGTGCTTGGTGAAGTGCGTGAGGGTCAAAAGCTCGCTGACAAGTTGACCGTGAGCGCGCACTACATTTCGGCTTCCGCGAAAGAGAAGCTCGTTGCAGCGAAGGGTTCCTTCAATGCTGTGGCGGTTCGCGTGAAAGCCACCAGCGCAGAGTAGCCATCAGCTCGTCCGTCGCGCTGACTCGCAGAAAGCAGAGACATGGCGTCCAGCATCGCCAACATCGCTAAGATTCCAGAGCTCAGGCGGCGAATCCTCCTGACTCTGGTTCTCCTCGCGGTTTACCGTGTAGGAGTGTTCGTGTCGGTTCCAGGCGTGAACCGTCAGGTCATGAAAGATATGGTCAAGGCGGCCTCAGGGTCGTTCCTTGGCCTGTTTAACATGTTCTCTGGTGGCGCACTGGAGCAGATGTCGATCTTTGCTTTGGGCATTATGCCCTACATCAGCGCGTCGATCATCTTGCAGCTCCTGACGGTCGTTATTCCCGCTCTTGATCGTCTGAACAAGGAAGGCGAGCAAGGACGGAAGCAAATCAATCAGTATACGCGCTATGGAACGATTGTGATCTCAATGGTCCAAGCGTTCTTTATCGCACGATATCTGGAGTCTTCGAGCCGTACGCAGTTTGGCTCTGTCGTTGCGGATCCTGGTTTGGGCTTTGAGCTTCTGACCATGTTGACGCTGACGACCGGAACAGCCTTCATTATGTGGCTCGGTGAGCAGATTACCGAACGCGGCATTGGTAACGGAATGTCGCTGATCATCTTTGCTGGAATTGTGGCTCGATTCCCTGACGCGCTGGTGCAGCTGCTTCAGAAGTCGTCTGGCCAGGGCGATATGACTGTGTTCGATCTGCTTGTGATCACAGGCATTGTGGTGTCGGTGATTGCAGCCATCATCTTCTTTGAGCGTGGATACCGCAAGATTCCGGTTCAATACGCTAAGCGCGTTGTGGGTCGTAAGGTGTATGGCGGCCAGAGTTCGCACCTCCCGCTAAAGATCAACGTTGCGGGCGTGATTCCTCCGATCTTTGCGTCGTCGATACTGCTGTTCCCTGCCCAGCTGGCTGGCTTTGTTCAGTCGTCATGGATGCAGCGCGCTGCGGATGTGCTCAATCCCGGAGACTGGCGCTACAACACGCTGTACGTTGGTCTTATCATCTTCTTCTGCTACTTCTACACGGCGGTAACCTTCAATCCGGTCGATATCGCTGACAACATGAAGAAGTACGGCGGCTTTATTCCGGGCATCCGTCCGGGCAAGAAGACTGCTGAGTATATCGACCGAGTGCTGACGCGACTGACACTTGGTGGTGCGCTTTACATCTCTGCGGTGTGCGTGCTTCCCACCTTTCTTCAGCAGAAGTTCAAGGTTCCGTTCTATTTCGGTGGAACGTCGCTGCTGATCGTAGTTGGTGTTGCGCTGGATACGGTCCAACAAATCGAAAGCCATCTCATTACCCGTAACTACGAGAACGTCACCGGTCCGAAAGGTCCTCGGATCCGGGGTCGTATTCCACGGGCTCGCTAACAGCGTACAACTCTTCGCTGGAAGTGGTGACGATGCAACAGAACATCTATTTGCTTGGTGCTCCCGGTGCGGGCAAAGGAACGCAAGCCGAGCTTCTGTCGAAGAAGCTGGGAATTCCTCAGCTTTCCACTGGTGAGATGCTTCGCAGCGCTCGACTTGAGGGAAGCGAACTCGGTCAGCGTGTTGCATCCATCATGGATGCAGGCAAGCTGGTTTCTGATGACATTGTGATTGCACTGGTTGAGCAGCGGCTGAGTCGACCGGATCACAACAATGGGGTGATCCTCGATGGGTTTCCCCGGACGATTCTCCAGGCAGAGGCACTAGATGCTCTGTTTACGAGAACCGGGCGCTCGGCGTTGAAGGTGATTGCCATCGATGTGCCGGCCGATGAGATTCGTCGGCGTTTGTCCGGACGCCGCTGGTGCACGACCTGCAAGAAGACTTATCACATCACCGACAATCCGCCGCCCGCAGGCTTAAGCTGCGAAGGGATCGGAACTTGTAACCTCGAAGTTCGTTCGGACGATAAGCCAGAGGCAGTTGAAAAGCGTCTTCAGACTTATGAAGAGCAGACAACTCCGCTTCTTGCATATTACCGTTCGAAGGGCGCGTTCTTTTCGGTCAACGGAACCGGAAAGATCGGGGACATTTTTTCCGCTGTGATGGCTTGCCTGTCGGCTTAGGCCCTCAGTGAGCGCTGATCGTTCTAGTTGAATCGATGAAAATTTTCTTCAAGACCAAGTCCGAAATCGAAAAGATGCGCGACGTGAACCAAGTGGTGAGCGACGTGCTGGATTTGGTTGCGGAGAACTGTCAGCCGGGTGTGAGCACTGCAGAGCTCAACGAGATTGCAGATCGGGCGCTCAAGAAGGCTGGAACCACGTCCGCATTTTTGGGCTACAGTCGACCGCCTTATCCGGCCGTGATCTGTACCTCGATCAATGATGTGGTGGTTCACGGCATTCCTCGTCGAGACGCAATCCTCAAGCATGGTGACATCATCGGGATCGACTTCGGTGTCTTCAAGCAAGGCTTCTGTGGAGACTCTGCGCGGACTGTGATGGTCGGTGACGTTTCGGCTGAAGCCAAGAAGCTGGTGTTATCGACTCGCGAAGCGCTTCGCCTGGCGATCGAGCGGTGCGTGCCTGGCAATCGACTACAGGACATTGGCTGGGCGGTGCAGTCATTTGTCGAGCCGCTCGGATTTTCTGTGGTCCGCAAGTTCGTTGGCCATGGGATTGGTCGAGCGATGCATGAAGATCCGCAGGTGCCGAACTACGGCGAACCCAACAAGGGTCTGCGGTTAAAAGAGGGTATGGTCTTGGCGATCGAGCCAATGGTCAACGCCGGAGGCTATGACATTGATGTCCTCGACGACGGCTGGACAGCTGTCACGAAGGATGGGTCACTGTCCGCTCATTTCGAGCACTCCATCGCGATCACCGAAAACGGACCTCAAATGTTGAGCCGTTGGTAAACCCTCGACGGGGACGGTGCAATCTGGATAAGGTTGCATTTTTCTTGCAATAACGTGGATTTCGGGCTACACAAGGCCCCCTAGGTCGCGACCCTAGCTCTCGGTCGCGTCGGAGACAAAGACGATGAAGGTCAGAGCGTCGGTCAAAAAAATCTGTGAGAAGTGCAAGGTCGTGCGTCGCAAGGGCGTCGTGCGAGTGATTTGTGAGAACACGCGCCACAAGCAGCGTCAAGGCTAAACGATAGGCAGAGGAACCCGATATGGCTCGTATCGCTGGCGTAGACCTTCCGCGTAACAAGCGGATGGAGATCGCACTGACGTATATTTACGGCATCGGCAAGGCTCTCGCGGTTGAGATCCTGAACCGTGCCGGCGTCGCTCTGGACAAGCGGTCGGACGATCTTGAGGAAGCAGAGATCCGCAAGATTCGTGACGTGATCGAAGCAGACTTCAAGGTAGAAGGCGATCTGCGGCGCGAGGTGTCGATGAACATCAAGCGTCTGATGGATTTGGGTTGCTACCGGGGCCTGCGTCACCGTCGTGGTCTTCCGGTGCGAGGCCAGCGTACGCACACCAACGCTCGCACTCGCAAGGGTCCGCGCAAGGGCGGTCTGGCTCGCAAGAAGCCGGCAGGAGCGTAAGAAAGAACCATGTCGCAGCAGCCAAAGAGCAAGGTTAAGAAGAAGGTCAAGAAGAACGTCCAGAGTGGCGTTGCTCACATTCAGTCGACCTTCAACAACACCATCGTGACCATCACTGACGTCTCTGGAAACGTGATTTCTTGGTCGTCGGCTGGTGTTCGTGGATTTAAGGGGTCGCGTAAGTCCACCCCGTTTGCCGCCCAGCTGGCCGCAGAAGACGCTGCCAAGAAGGCGATCGAGCACGGTATGCGTACCGTTTCGGTCTACGTGAATGGTCCAGGAGCGGGTCGTGAGTCTGCTCTGCGGGCGCTGCAGGCTGCTGGTTTCCGAGTCAGCCTGATTCGCGACATCACGCCGATTCCTCACAATGGCTGTCGGCCGCCGAAGCGTCGTCGAGTCTAGTACCAATACGGTCCGCAGGGGCTCCGGTAGATCGCTCGCTGGTCAGTGGAATTGATGAACTGTAGCCACACAACGAGCTCAAGACCGGGCCGGCAGCCTGAGACGCTGCACTGCAGGCGATAACGAAAGCGTCATTGAGAAGAAGAGAGAACCATGGCTCGGTACATCGGTCCTGTTTGTCGGCTCTGCCGACGCGAGGATATGAAGCTGTTTCTGAAGGGAGACCGCTGCTACACCGAAAAGTGCGGTCAAGAGCGCCGCGCGTATGCCCCCGGTCAGCACGGTCAGAATAACCGTCGTCGCAGCAAGACGTCGGACTACGGTGAACAGCTTCGTGAGAAGCAAAAAGTGAAGCGCATCTACGGCATCGCCGAGCGTCAGTTCCGTGGATATTACTTCCGCGCGAACCGGATGAAGGGCGTGACGGGTGAGAATCTTCTGATGCTTCTCGAGCGTCGGCTCGACAACGTTGTGTACCGTCTGGGCTTTGCCAGCGATCACGCGGAAGCGCGCCAGCTCGTGCGGCACGGACACTTCTCGGTGAATGGCTCGCGAGTAGACATTCCTTCGTACCTGGTGAAGGCCAGTGACGAAGTCCTGGTCCGCGAGAACAGCAAGAAGATCAAGCGGATTGGCGAGAGCCTCGCGGCGGTTGATCGTCGCGGTGTGCCGCAGTGGCTCGAAGTGGATAAGGACAACTTCCGAGGGAAGGTGAAGTCTTTGCCCGCGCGTGAAGACTTTACGATGCCGATCCGTGAGCAACTGATCGTCGAGCTTTACTCGAAGTAATCGCTCTTCTTGGAGACAAGCAAGATGGCTACCGCGCAGGCAAGTGTGCCGACCTATGCTCGCAATTGGCGCGAGCTCATCCGCCCCAAGATGCTGGAGGTGGATCGCGAGACCCTCACCCCGACGTATGGCCGCTTTTCTTGCGAGCCACTCGAGCGTGGGTTTGGCACGACCCTTGGCAATGGCCTTCGTCGGGTGCTCCTATCGTCGCTTCAGGGCGCAGCAATCTGCGCGGTCAAGATCGAGGGAGCGCTGCACGAGTTTCAGACCCTGCCGGACGTTGTTGAAGACGTCACCGACATCGTTCTGAACCTGAAGGACGTGCTCATCAAGATCCACGATCCGAAGCCTCGGACGCTGCGGATTGACAAAGATGGCGAAGGCGAAGTCACCGCTGGTGACATCGTTCGGAGCGAGGGTGTCGAAATCCTCAATCCGTCGCATCACATTGCGACAGTGTCTCGCGGTGGCAAGCTGCACGCTGAGCTTCTGGTGCAGATGGGTCGCGGTTATGTCTCGGCGGAGCGCAACAAGCAGCCGAACATGCCGATCGGGATGATCCCCATCGACGCGCTGTTTTCACCGATCAAGAAGGTGAACTACGTCGTTACCAATGCTCGCGTCGGTCAGCAGACGGACTACGACAAGCTGACGCTTGAAGTGTGGACGGATGGCTCGGTGAAGCCGGAGGACGCGGTCGGGTATGCGGCCAAGATCCTCAAGGATCAGCTGACCATCTTCATCAACTTCGAAGAGACGTACGAGCCGCTCGATGAGCCGGTTTCGGAAGAGCAGAGCAAGCTGAACGAGAACCTCGACAAGTCGGTTGAGGAGCTCGAGCTGTCGGTTCGCTCGGCGAACTGTCTGCAAAACGCCAACATTCGCTACATCGGTGAACTGGTGCAGCGCAGTGAGGCGGAGATGCTGAAGACCAAGAACTTTGGTCGGAAGTCTCTCAAAGAGATCAAAGAGATCCTGGCCGAGATGAACTTGTCGCTGGGAATGAAGCTCGAAGGCTGGGAACCGCCGTCGAGCCGCAACAAGCTGTAACGAACGCGCAGAGACAAACAAATGCGTCACCAAAAATCTGGCAGAACGTTTGGCCGCAAGGCCGATCACCGGAAGGCCCTGTGGTCGAATATGGTTTCGTCGCTCATCCAGGCAGAGCGAATCCAGACCACGGACATCAAGGCCAAGGAACTGCGTCGCTTTGCAGAGCCGGCCATTGCTTGGGCTGTCTCGGTGGGTCCGCTGCTGAGCAAGGATCAAGAGAAGCGCACCGATGAAGAGAAGACCCGCATTGTTCACGCGATGCGGATGGCGCAGCGGATCGTGAAGAACCGCGAAGCGCTGAACAAGCTCTTCGGTGAGCTGGGACCGCGCTACGCGAGCCGTCACGGTGGATACCTTCGCATCATCAAGAAGGGCTTCCGCCACGGTGATGCGGCTCCGGTTTCGATCGTCGAGCTGGTCGATCGTCCCGAAGCCGAAGCGCCGGCCAAGTAGTCCTTTTCCTCTTTCAGAGGAAGTAAAGCCCACGTCTGTCGTTCCTTCGCGGAACGCGGCGTGGGTTTTTTATTTTCTGGATGGGATCGTGTGGAGGCGAGCGGTCGGACTACTCGGGATGCTCGCTGTCCAGATCCGCTGCTTCGGACGCCTGTTCTTGTTGTGCGCGCTGCGCCGCTGCTTCGGTTGCTCGCTGCATTCGCACAAGGGGACGAACGATCCAGGGTGCGACATCCGGGTTGTGTAGCTGCGCGAGTAGCTCGGGACGCTGCAAGGTCAGCTCTGCCTCTAGCTGACCGTCGTGCGTGCGAGTGATCAGCAGATGCTCTCCGCTTCCAGTCTGCGGTCGCCGGTCTTGCCACAGCGTAAGGGACTCATCGTGCGACACCGTCAGCAGCAGCGGTCGCTGCGCGGTGGGCAGTCCCAGTCCCTGTAGCGGTGCGGGAATCGTGAGCACCTGAAGCTGCGGCTTGGTGTCGATGAGGGTCTGTCCCCACAGGTAGCGCTGTCCATCGCTGATCCAGCGTCCGTGCGGCTCGTCCGATCCGACGATTCCAATCTGCATGAGCTGCTCGATGTTCGCTTCCACCAGCGTGGCGATGCCGGACCTGCTGTCAAAGCAGACGCCGATGCGCGGCTTTTTGACCGGCTGCAGATCGCAGTGATCAAAGCGAAGCGGCGGCCAAGACAGCCAGCTTGTCGCGTGCAGCAGCGTCTGTCCTTGTTCCTGGCTGATCCGCAGCAGTGGCTTCTGCTTGTGTTTGGCGAGCGTGGCGAAGGTGCTCTGCTTGGGCAGCCACTGATCGCCACACATCGCGACGAACGCAAACGGTGCCGCCAAGATCATCGCGGTCAGCGGTAAGCGTGAATACCAAGGCCGCAGATCGTGTCGATCGGACATCGTTTCGTCCCCTTCTGGTTAGCTTAGCAGCGACGGATCATGCTGCGCAAAGTCGCGCGCTGAAATGGCGGGAACATCCGTGCTGCGGATCGTTAGATGTAGCCATTCATACAGAAAACGATCGAAGGAATTGCCGACACGCGGGAAAATAGCCCGGATCATTCGGCGGAGGAGACGGATTCAATGGGGGCAGCACGCGTTGTGGGATGTTCTTGGGGATTGGCTTGCCTGCTCGGCTGGGCTACGGCGGAAGCGGGGACGGGCAGGCCTGTGCTGGTGAAAGCGGGGCAGCTACTCGATGTGCGGACGGGCGTCATGCATACCAAGCAAGCGCTGCTCATCGAAAACGAGCGCATCAAGGAGGTCGGGCCTGAAGCGCAGGTGCTGGCGCACGCTCCGTCCGGGGTCCAGCTGATTGACCTGGGCGGGTACACGGTGTTGCCTGGGCTGATCGATGCGCACACGCACCTGACCTATCGCGTGGACGTGGCAAGCTACGAGTGGCTCGGTGTGTCGGTGCCTCGAGAAGCGCTGCTTGGGGCTCGGCACGCGCGGGCGACGCTGCAGGCGGGCTTTACGACGGTGCGGAACCTGGGAGCACGCGGCTATGCCGATGTCGCGCTGCGCGATGCGATCCAAGCGGGCGATGTGCCTGGGCCTCGGATGCAGGTGTCAGGACCGGCGATTGGCTCGACGGGCGGGCACATGGACTCGAACCTTCTGCCGTATGCGTTTCGCTACAGCGAAGAAGGGATTGCCGACGGTCGCGACGGTGTCATTCGCAAGGTCCGCGAGGTGGTCAAGTACGGCTCCGAAGTGGTCAAGGTTGCGGTGACGGGCGGTTTCCTATCGGTGGGCACCAGTCCGAACGTCGGTCAGTACAGCGATGACGAGCTGAGCGCACTGGTCGCAGAAGCCAAGCGGCTCGGCAAGCCGGTGGCGGCGCACGCGCATGGAACGGTGGGCATCAAGCAAGCGGTGCGGGCGGGCGTGGACTCGATCGAGCATGGCACCGAGCTAGATGACGAGTGCATTCAGCTGATGAAAGCGCGCGGCACGTACTTGGTTCCGACCGTGTTTCTGTGGTCGCATTTCCCAGAAAACGCGCGTCCGCCAGAGGTTCCGCAAGAAAAAGCAGAGAAAGCGCGCGAAATGGCGCCTGCAGCGAAGCGAAACCTCGCCAAAGCGGTAAAAGCGGGCGTAAAGATCGCGCTGGGAACGGACTCGTCGGTGTATCCGCACGGGATGAACGGTCACGAGTTCGGCGCGCTGGTGGATCTGGGGATGTCGCCGCTCGGATCGATTCAAGCGGCCACGGTGAACGCAGCGGCGCTTTTGCGCTGGAGCGATCGGGTCGGAGAGCTAAAGCCGGGCCTTTACGCGGACCTGGTGGCGGTGCCGGTCAATCCGCTGACCAACGTGCGCGTGCTGGAAAACATCCCGTTTGTGATGAAAGGCGGCGCGGTGGTCAAAGACGAGCGACCGGGCGCAACCTGTCTACCCGGTGCGACATCGTCCTTCGCAGCACCGCAAGAGGACGGTACGCTGCGCCTGCATGGACTTACTGGTGTTTCTCTGCTTCCTGCTGTCGGGCGGATCGGGGCTCTTGTTCGAGGTGCTGTGGACGCGGGAATTGCAGCTGGTATTTGGCTCCACCACGCTGGCAATGTCGACGGTGCTGTCGGTGTTTATGGGCGGTCTTGCACTGGGCAGCCTGATCGGGGCAAGGCTTGCTGGCAGGGTTAAGCGTCCGCTGCTCGCCTACGCACTGGTCGAGGCGGGCGTCGGTCTGTATGCGCTGATCTTGCCGCTGCTCCTGGCGCGCTATCCGGCGCTGAACTCGTTTTTGTGGAAAGCAGTCGGAGATCACTTCGTGCTGCTGTCGATCTTGCGCTTTGCCGCGACGGCGCTGGCGCTGATTGTGCCGACGACGCTGATGGGTGCGACGCTGCCGCTTCTGTCTCAGTACGTGTCGAAGCGGCACAGCGGGATCGTCGGAGCGTCGGTGCAGATCGGGACGCTGTTTGCGATGAACACGACCGGCGCGGTGGTCGGCACGTTTGTCTCAGGATTTTGGCTGCTACCGAGGCTGGGCGTGTCAAAGACGAACCTGATCGGTGCGGGCACGAACCTGACGCTGGCCTTCCTGATCATCGTCGGTGGTGCGCTGTGGGATCGTCGTCGAGCAAGCCTGGAACGCGCGGCTTCGGTTCGCAGCGACGATGCGACAGCTTTATCTGACGTAGCAGCGCCTGCGGAGCCCACCGATCGGCTGGATGCGGAACCCGACGAGCCCGATGCGTCCGTCGAAGCGGCATCGGAACAGCCCAGCTCGCCGCTGCGGAGACGACTGGCGGTGCTGTCGTACGCGATCTCAGGCGGGACCGCGATGATCTACCAAGTGCTGTGGACGCGGGCGCTGGCGATCATCATTGGCTCGTCGGTGTATTCGTTCACGCTGATCCTGCTCGCGTTTTTGATCGGACTGGCAGCGGGCGCGGCGACGCTGACGAAGCTGCTGCCGAGGATTCGGCGTCCGGTGCTGTGGCTCGGTGGGCTGCACGCGGTGACGCTCGTTGCCGTCGGATATTCGTATCTGGTGTTCGATCGCTTGCCGGGGCTGTTTTTGACGGTGCTGCGCTCTCGGCAGCTGGGCGTCGATGAGCTTCTGTCGATTCAGTTCGGACTGTCGGCGCTGGCGATCTTGCCGGCGACGCTGGCGATGGGCGGAGTGATGCCGCTCACGATGCGCATCTACACGGGCAGCGCTGACGGAGCCGGTCACGACGTTGGGATTGCCTATGCGCTGAACACGCTCGGATCGATCATTGGCTCGTTTGCGGCGGGATTTTTGGTGCTGCCGGGGCTGGGACTTCAGCGCGGGCTGCTCGGCGGAGCGCTGGTGACGGCGGGACTGTCGGCGCTGCTTTTGTGGTTTGCCGAGCCTGCGCCGTCGAAAGCGGAGGATTCCGAGCCTGAGAGTCAGCCGATTCCTGCGTCGCCGCGACGGTTTGTGCCAGTCGCTTTGGCGCTGTCGGTGCTGCTGCTGGCGACGACGTTTGCGTATCTATCGCCGCGCTGGAACCTGACGCACTTTGCGGCGGGACTGTTTCGGGTGGCGGTGGCTCGCTCGGTGGTGCGGCTGCACAATCGACCGCTGCCGGATCTGCTGTTTTACAAAGATGGCATTGCGACGACGGTGTCGGTCGAGCGCTGGGGCAAGACGATCGCGCTCAAGAACAACGGCAAGGTGGATGCCTCGAATGCCGACGACATGGGCACGCAGATCATGGTCGGGCTGATGCCGCTTCTGTGGCATCCGACGGCGCTGGAAAAGCCTCCGCGCGTCGCTGTCGTCGGCTACGGATCGGGCGTGACCATCGGTGCAGTGACGCAGTTTCCGATCGCGCATGCGGATGTCGTCGAGCTAGAGCCAGCGGTCGTCGAAGCAGGCGATCGCTTCTTTGCCGAAGTGAGCCATTTGCCGAGCAAAGATCCTCGTGTGAACGTGATCATCGGCGACGGGCGAAACTTCATGACGCAGTCGCAAGATCGCTACGATGTGATCGTCAGTGAGCCGTCGAATCCGTGGATCACCGGCGTGTCGAACCTGTTTACGATCGACTATTGGAAGCTGGCGAAGAGCCGACTGGCCGACGACGGTGTGTTCTGTCAGTGGGCGCAGCTGTACGAGCTATCGCCGGTGAACATCAAGACGCTGCTGCGCAGCTTTGCGAGCGTGTTTCCGTACACGTATGTGTTCACGTCGGAATATGGCTCCAGTGACATGATCTTGGTGGCGAGTCAGAAGCCGCTGCCGCTCGATCTGCGCAGGCTGCGAAAAAACTTTGCGGTTCCGTCGCTGCGAGCGGAGCTTTCGCGCGCTGGCATCGATCGCGCAGAAGAAGTGCTGGCGGACTTGCTGCTGACGCCCGACGAACTTTCGGCTTTTTCCGTCGGTGGCTATATCAATACCGATGACAATGCGCGGATTGAGTTCGCTGCGCCTCGGGACTTGCTCGGTTATATGCGTCACGAATCGTCGGTGCCGCGTGTTCATAGCAACGACTGGATCTATGGACGATTTGAGCGCTATCTCGTCGGACAGGGTCTGCCGTTT